>ULRO01035211.1_pt1 | contig 43778 bp, 55 predicted proteins | sample 1955421 | NCBI WGS metagenome assembly ULRO01 (sample SAMEA4835682, study PRJEB28245) | human gut metagenome | biome: gut microbiome; material: fecal sample | place: Denmark | collected 2008 | reverse complement strand
CGGCCGCCTCTGAGCAACAATGATTTCAGCGCCTTGGAGCAGACCTTTCAAAAACTCCCTAAAACAGGCGAAAAGCCGGGGTTTCACAACGCCGGCTTTTCTAAACATTTTTTAACTTACGATTAATTATGAACAAGCGGCAGTTCCTAAAACCCTTGCCTGTATTTTTTTTGAGAAAAATATAGTAATTAAAAATAAATAGTAAATAAAGATAACTGTTTTTTAACATTCGCGGTTAATAATGTCAATGAAGAATTATAATCGGAAGCTGCCGCTTTTATTTTTTATTTGAGAATTTTGCCAATCGTGCCAAACCCGATTGAATTTCGAAAAAAAATTAATAAATCCGGCGATAAACAACCATTAAGGATAAGAAGTGGAATAAACCCAATGAAACAACGTCAAACACGCAATAATGAACTTCGTTCCGGCGGCGGCATTGCCGGATTGGTTCACCGGCTGGTTATGCTGCTCCTCTGGCCGCTCCGCAAGCCCTATATTTTTGTTCCGCTCCTGATCCTGATGTATCTGATACCAACCTTTATCGGAGCCCGTCCGGCAGAAGTCCATATCTGGTATTGGAATAAAATAAAAAATCTGTTCGGCCCTGTAAGCGAACAGATTGTCAGCAAAAGCAAAGAGTTTCTTCCCGAAAGCGGCAAACTTTCTTTTCCCGGACTTTCCTCGTCTGCGCAGCCGGAAACGTCGCAGCACAACATAGACAAGGTCGTTGAAAGTTACGAAGCCGAACAGCAGCTGCGCCGCCAAATTTTTGAAAAAGCCAAAAACGCCGAAACGCCCGTCCGGGTAGATATCATGGCGCAGAAGAACCAGCCTCTTGCCCCGCAGTTTGAAAATGAGCCCGAAGCTAAAGCTGTTCCGCCGGTTCCTGTAGTGTCTGAACCGGAAACAGAAAGTGCCGAACCGGCACCTCTTCCTGCAAACAAAGCTGACAACAGCCGCCGGCGCAAGCTGGATCTGATTTATCTCGACACCCCGCAGGAAATTAACGGTGAAGCCTATGTCGTCAATGCCAATGAAATCATCATCGGAGGAAACGATATCTTTCTTTTTGGAATATATGTCGATCCCACCAGCACCAACGGAATGGCCGGCAAAGAATTCTTACAAAATCTGATTGGTACGGATCCGGTCAAATGTATTATCGAAGCCTACACCAGACAGGGTGTTGCTACCGGAATGTGCTATGTCCGCCATATCAGTATAAACCATACACTGGTCAACAACGGCATCTCACAGGACGTCGCTCTCTGATTGTAATGCCGGACAAGTAAGGAAACAAACAATGTGGCAGCCGGTATTAATGATAAGTGGCTATTTTATAAGTGTATTGGGATTGGCAATGCTTTTTCCCGCCGCTTTAGACGTTTATGATACCGGAAACTCCTGGTCGCCGTTTTTTTCATCCTCAATTATTGCCCTGTTTCTGGGAATGTCCATGTTTCTGGCCAATAAAATCCGCATAGACAAAGTCAGCCTCCAGCAGGGATATTTGTTGACGGTCGTCAGCTGGTTTTCGGTAACTTTAATCGCCTCAATTCCGTTTATTCTGTACGGAACCGTCGAAAATTGGGCCGACGCCGTATTCGAAGCCTCTTCGGGAATCAGCACCACCGGCGCAACCATTATCACCAATCTTGACCATACGCCGCGGGCCATATTGCTGTGGCGGGCGATTCTCAACGGCCTCGGCGGCATCGGAATAGTCATCTTTGCCATTGCCATGCTGCCTTTTTTGGGAATTGGCGGCATGCAGATATTCCAACACGAAAACTCTGATTTTAATGACAAATTAATGCCCAAAATCAGTTATATTGCCAAAAGAATTATTTTTATTTACATCACCATGGTCGTTGCCTGTCTGATTTGCCTGTATTTTGCCGGCATGAACTGGTTCGATGCCCTGTGTCATGCCCTGGCCACTATCGCAACCGGCGGTATGTCAACCAAAGACGCGTCGGTCGGATATTTCGACAGCGCCGCAATAGATGCCGTCATTACCGTTTTTATGGTACTCGGCGCAATTCCGCTGACTTTGTATCATACGTTGCTGATTAACAAAAGCACAAACTCGCTGCGGGTGGAGCAGGTTCGCTTTTTTATCAAGTTGTTGGTTTTTTATATCGGAGCAACTTCGCTGTGGCTGGTATATGTCGGAAAATATGATTTTATCGACGCCCTCAGATATGCTTCTTTCAATATCGTTTCCATCACCACCACGACCGGCTTTGTCTCTACCGATTATCTGCAATGGGGAGCCTTTGCTTCCACGATCTTTGTCATTTTTGCCCTTACGGGCGGCTGTACGGGTTCCACGGCCGGATCAGTCAAGATATTTCGTTGGCAGGTCGTTATCGCCTTTTTGAAAAAATCTCTCACAACCGCTATTGAACCCAACCGCGTTGTTCCGATTAAAATCGGGCGCCTTTCCAGCGACAACGCTCTGGTCAATTCCGTATTCGTTTTTCTTTCCGCTTATGTTTTCAGCCTATTGGTTCTGACCGTCTTAATCGCCGTAACCGGAATTGACTTTGATACGGCTTTCGGCTCGGTCGTGGCTTGCATCACCAACTCCGGCCCATCCATCAGCCCGGTTACCGGCCCGGCAGGAAACTACAGCAGCCTTAGCTCATATTGCAAATATATTTTGTCTTTTGCCATGCTTTTGGGACGTTTGGACGTTCTGACCGTCGTTGTTCTTCTTTCACGCAGTTTTTGGAGAAATTAGTGCTTTTGTTCCTCTCTGCCTTGCTTTTGTGTCTTTCCGTCATTGTAGAGGTTTATTTGTTCGTCACCTATATCAAATCTTCTTGCGGAAAATATCCGCCGTTCATCCCATCTTTCGGAGCCATGCGGCGGCAATGTCTGGCCGAAGCCGAACAATACCTGATCCAAAAACGCCGCCCGCTGAAAATCGTCGACCTCGGAAGCGGAGACGGAAGGTTGCTCCTGCCGCTGGCAGGTCGGTTTCCGCAACACAGCTTTTGCGGCATTGAATGGGCGTGGGCTTTGTGGAAAATTTCATCATTTCGTGCCCGCCAAAAGAAAAATATTCATTTTTTGAAACAAAATTTCATGACTGCCGACTTGTCTGACTTCGACGTAGTGCTCTGCTTTTTGAGTAACGAATTGTCCGGAGAATTGTCAAAAAAGCTTCTTCGTGAACTAAAACCGGGCAGCATCATCATATCCTCGGCCTTCGTTTTGAAAGAATTGAAACCGCAAAAAACCATATCTGCCCGTACTTATGGTTTCATGCCCATAAAAGTTTATGTTTACAAAATCTAAGACATAACCATAATTCTGCCGTCGGCACCTGGCTGATAACTGCGTTTGCAGGCGCAATTTATTCTGTTGAAACCATATAAAAAAGCGCCGTTATGGCGCTTCTTATTATCAGATAAGCTATTCGGAAAAATCAATCAGCTGGTCGTCCAGCATGCCGTTTTCCTCAATTTCTTCCACCGGCGGCAAATCATCTGCCGGAACATTGATTTCTCCGACCGGCAACGATACCTGCTCATCTGCCAACGGCGCAGCTTCCTGAATTTTTGCTTCCGTTTGCGAAAAAGAGGTTTCTTCAGTTGGCTGCGGGGCAGGGATATCCGGTCCCTGCTGCAGGCTTCCCGAAACTTCCGCCGGCGGTTCTGAAACAGGAACAGACGGCTCCGGTGCTGCTTCGCTGCTGATATTAATCAGAGAGTGAGGCGTACCGTCACGAACATCATCAACCGCAGCAACGTCTGCCTGTGACGCAGGAGTGGAAATATCTTCTGCTGTCGGCTCGGTTCCGGTTTTGGGAAGCGGCTTTCGGCCGGTATCGACCTCAGACGTTTCGGCCTCCTGTTCCGGCTCCGCAACAACAACCGGCGCCGGCTCTCCCTTCAAAACATGATCCGGAATGTTTTCGACATCTGGCTCTTCCGCGTTGTTTTGCGGCTTCGCCTGAGGAATCAGGTTGCGTGCTTTTAATTCTTCAGCAGTCATAATCTTAAGACGGGGATCGATTTTGTCGTTTTCGCAATTCAGCAGCCAAATGTCATAAATCGGATGCTCCACCGGATTCAGCGACGGCGAAGAAGAAATCATCCACCCTCTGAAGATATTAACCGGATTTTTGCCTTTATAATCATCAACAATATCCACAAAAGCAAAGTTCTCCGGCGTTTCTTCCGGCGGACGGGTCTTGCAGGAGCGTACAACAATGGAAAAACTGCCATATTTAACTTCGCTGTTGACCGGCAAATCGATGACTCTGACCATTCCGGTAATTTTATCCATGGCTTGCATCCGGGCAATATTGGTGCTGATTTCGGCCGCTCCGGCCGAAACGGCGGACAGCCCGTACCCGAGAACCGAACCGGCCAGGGCCAATTTAAGCTTATTTGCTGCCATTGTCTGTCACCATAAAAATAATTTCGCCCACCATGTCTTCCAGAGTCTTAAAATCTTTTGTATTGCTGATAACATCGCCGTCTTTCAAATATTCAGTCGACTTTCCCGGTTCGATTTTAATAAATTTGTCTCCGACCAAACCGGCGCTGGCAATAACCGCCGTGCTGTCTACCGGAAGCTTGATGTTTGAAGCCAGGCTCATCTTGATTTCAGCATCATAATTTTCTCCGTCCAACTGCTGCCCGACGACCGTTCCGACCTTAATGCCGTTAATTCGGACATCGGAGCCGACGTTCAGCCCGCCGACCTTCAGAAACCGGGCCGTAACGGTGTACCCTTTAACCACCTGCAAATCAGAAACATTATACGCAAAATACAAGAAGAAAGCCGCCACAAAGACAACGACTAATCCCATAATTGTTTCTACTGGTCTTTTATTCATCAGATATCTCCTCGCTTAATAACTCTATTCTTTGGCTTCTTTTTTGTCGCATTTAACGTTGCATTTGGCGGCAGCCGCGGCTGCTTTGTTGCGATTGGCCTTTCCGATGCCGACAATCCGGTCAAGCAGCTCTTCAATCACCATGGCGTCCTGCGTATAAGAAAATTCGCCGCCCGGGGCAATCATATCCTCAGACCCGCCGGGCTCGATTTCAATATATTTGGAGCCGACCAGCCCGCTGCTGACGATAGAGGCGCTGCTGTCGTCGGGAATATGAATGCCGTCTTTGATTTCCATTGTCAAAATAGCCTTAAAATGGTCGTCCAAACGGGCATCAACCACTTTTCCGACGTTCATGCCGGCCATTCTGACCCAATCTCCGACCAACAGGCCGTCCGTCCGGTTAAAACGGGCCTGAACCGAATAATATCTGCCGTTGTCCAGCTCAACCTTTTTATGATTGGCCACAAAATAAACCAATATCCCGAGCAGAATAAGGCTGATATACAAACCTGCTTTCAGATATCGGCTTTCTTCGCGGGAATAACTTTCATCTGACATATTTGGCTCCGTAAATTATCTGAAACGACCTTATAATAACAATTTTTATCTGGAAATAAATAAAAATAACCATTTTGTCATCAACCTTTTTTGAAAAATCAAAAATAATTCTTAAACTTTAAAATAATTTTGATACAATAATCAAAAAGCAACAGGCAGGAGAAATTTGATGATTGTTGTAAAAAAACTGTCCAAGAACTTTGGCCGGATTAAGGCGGTCAGCAATGTCAATTTCTCGCTCAAACGCGGAGAAATCGTGACTTTGCTCGGTCCTAACGGTGCCGGAAAAACAACTCTGATGCGCCTCATTAGCGGCTATATCGAACCAACCGCCGGTTCTGTCAGCATCCTTGAACACGACATCAGAGAAGAACGCTTTCAGGCGCTGACCCATATCGGCTACGTTCCCGAAAACAGCCCGGCTTACGGCGATATGACGGTTTTTGAATATTTTAATTTCATCGCCAAACTCCGCCGCCTTGACGATTCTGCCTTTGCCGAAAGGTATGCCGACATTACCCGCCGGTTTGGACTCGCTGCCGTTGTCAACCAGCGGATTGAAACCTTGTCCAAAGGCTTCCGCCACCGGACGGCCATTGCCGCCGCTTTGCTAAACAAACCGCAAATTCTGATTCTTGACGAACCCACCGAAGGGCTCGATCCTAATCAAAAGCACGAATTTCGAGAGTTTTTGAAAGATTACGGCAAATCCAATCTCGTTGTGGTTTCCACTCATATTATGGAGGAGGTCGAAGCGCTTGCCACCCGCGTGATTATGATGAACAAAGGAAAAATCATCAAAGACACGACCGCGTTTGATCTCAAAAACTTTGCCCAAAGCGGAAACATGGAAGATGCCTTCCGCCGGATTATCAATCAATAGGAGCATACCATGTTATATCAGGCTTATGTTATTTTTTCCAAAGAATTCGGCGGTTATTTCCGCAGTCGGCTGGCATATTTTCTGATCGGGGCCTATGCCTTTATTTCAATGTTTGCCGCTTTTTATATGGGAGCGTTTTTTGACCTCAACAATATGGAACTGTATTCCTTTTTCTATTTTCAGGGCGATGTTTTTGCCTTGTTGGTTCCGGCTCTGACCATGCGCCTCTGGGCCGAAGAACGCCGTTCTGGAACCATGGAACTGCTGTTGACCCAGCCGGTCAGCTATACGGCTGTCGTTTTGGGCAAGTTCTTGTCTGCCTGGGTTTTCTGCCTGCTGCTTTTGCTGGCAACAGTTCCTTTTCTGCTTTGCCCGGCGGCGATTTATCCGCTTGATTACCTCAACATTCTGTCGTCTTACCTGGCATGTTTTTTCATTGCCGGCATTTTCTGTTCGGTTGGCTGCTGTGTTTCTGCTTTCAACAAGAGTCCGGTCATTGCGTACATAGCCACTCTGATTTTGTCCTTGATTATCAGTACCGGAAATTTTGACTTTCTGCTCAGCGAGTTCGGCTTTTCCGGAAACGTCATGATTCGCATGATTCAGTCGCTCAATTTCTCTAAACATTTTCAGGACTTGAGCGGCGGGCAAATCGGCTGGGACAATATTGTCTATTATTTAAGTATGATAATTCTGCCTTTGTGGCTGAATGTCATAACCGTTGAATATAAAAAGAGTTAGGAGAGGGGAAATGAATCTGCAATCTGCCAAAATCCGCAATCTGCAAAAACACGGCTCTGTCTTGCTGTTTATTCTGATTCTGCTGTTTTCTTTCGTCCTGCTGAATATGGCGGCCGGACTGATGTTCGCCGATTCCAAACTGGATCTTACAAAGGACAAACGCTACACTTTCAGTCCCGAAACGGTGCAAATCCTCGAAAACCTGACCCAGCCCATCAACATAAACATTTATTACTCGCCTTCTATTTATAAAGAATATCCCCTCTATGCCCAATATGTCCAGTTTGTGCTGCGGACGCTCGACCGTTATCGCAACCTCTCGGACAACAAAATAAAAATAAACATTTTTAACCCCGAGCCATACAGTAGTGTTGAAGAAGACGCCAAACGCTACCAGTTGCGGAAATTTTCGGCTTCTGAAAACGAAAACGGCTATTATTTCGGCGCCGTCATGACTAATGCCGAAGGGAAAAAATACGTTATTCCTTATTTTCAAAGCCTGCGCCAGAATTATCTGGAAAATGACCTGACCCGGGGAATAGCCTCGTTAAGCGGCTTCAAACGCCGCAATGTCGGTATCATGTCTCCTGACCTGCCGATTCTCGACACGACCTATCGCGGCAAGCAGGCAGACAAAGACTGGACTTTCGTCAAACTTCTGCGCCAGGACTACAATATATACGAAATTTCAGAAAACACGCCGCAAATTCCGCTGGACATCAATACGCTGATTGTGGTCAGCACCCGCAAATTTTCGTCTGTGGGGCTTTATGCCATCGACCAGTTTTTGCTGCGCGGCGGAAACCTGCTGGTCATGGTAGACCCATTCTCCGAGTATGAAGACAAGCTCAAAGGCATAACCGAAATCGAAGGTTCCGATCTCAACCTGCTGCTCAAAAACTGGGGCATCAGCTATGAAGAAAGCCTGGTTTCCGGAGATCGCCGCCTTTCGGAAGAAATTACGTTTTCCGACGGTTCCGTCCGCAAATATTATCCCTGGATAAACCTCGGTGCAGAACAAGCCAGCCTGGCAGAGCCGGTTACCCGAAACCTGACCGCCATCAGCTTCAAAACCCCCGGCAGCCTGGAGCTGATACCGGTTGAAAATGTTGAGACGCTTCCATTGCTCAAAACGACGGAGCAAAGCCTGACCATTGATGCCAAAATCGCCAAATTCGGCGATAAACTCGAAGTTGTCAATTTTATGAAAGAAAACGGCAAACCGTTAATCCTTGCCGCCTTGAGCAAAGGCAGCTACCACAGCATCTTTGATTCCAATCCTTTGGCCGACAGCGACATTGCTGAAGAAATGCTGCCGTTTCTTAACACTTCGGTCACGCCCGGAAAAGTAATCGTTGTTGCCGATTCTGACTGGATTTATCAGCAAAACTGGGTGGCAACCGGTTTCCAGACCGGCGGTAAAGTTGATGAAATTGTTTCTTTCAACAACAATTATGATTTTCTGCTCCGTTCTGTTGACTATCTGAGCGGCAACGGAAATGCCATGGCAGTCGGTAACAAGGAAATCGCCGACCGCGCAGACACGCTGCGCCGCCGGATTGAGCAAATTACCGCAGCCGAGTACGCCAGCCGCTTTGAGGAACTCCGCAAAGACTTTGAACAGCAAAAGCTGACGCTCAACACCACTTTGCAGCTGATTAAAAATCAGGAAATTTCCCCGTCTGTCAAAATGTACAATGAAATCCAGGAAATGCAGCGCTCTCTCCAAAAGAAGGAAGAGGAAATGCGCCGGATGGAATATAAAATCAAACAGGAAAGCGAAACTGCAATCAACGGCATTATCAGCGTTAACGTTCTGATTTTTCCGCTTTTAGTACTGTTTGTTGCCTGGCTGGCTGCATTTTTGATTCAACGCCGAACCCAAAACCGTGCTGAAAGGCTTCTTCATGAATAAGAAAAATCTCCTGCAGGGCTTATTGCTGCTGATAGTTTCGCTGACCTTGGCGATTGTCGGAATCTTATGGTTCCACTCAGAGAACGGCCGCAACTTTTCAGGAATGCTGGTCTTTGAACAAACGTCCAACCGGGGTGCCGACATGGACAAGGTCGTCATCAGCAACGGCAAAAACAAAGTAATCCTGACGTTGCAGGACGGTTTTTGGCGGATACCCGGAGCCGGAAACGGCTACTATGCCAACTTTGCCCTTTCCAACGCCTTATTTATGAACATGAACCAGAGCCGGTATTTTACAGAAATTGAAGCCGGCGACAAAAAACTCGGTGATTATGGCCTGGAATTGCCGGGAGAAAACATATCCCCGGGAAGCGGAACGCTGCTCCAAACCTATGCCGGCGGCGAACTCCTTGACGAAGTGCTTATCGGCAAAAGTACTCCCGACAACCTTTATGTTTTTGTCCGCCGAAAAGATGACAATCATATCTGGCTGGTCAACAACGATTTCACCATTCCTCAAAAGTTCTATTCCTGGTTTCAGCAGCCCTTGCTGAACTATGCGCCGCAGCAAATCAAATCTTTTGAAACGGAAAATGACGGCCGCAAAATCAAATTCAACCGCATAACGCCGCACGACGCTTATACCGACGGAGACGGACGAAAAGAAACGCTGACAATTTTTTCCGATTTATTTTCTTACCTCACGTTCCGCAACGTCGTCCCCCAACAACTTTTCAACCCCGATGAATTTCCTCAAAAACGCAACCTGCGCGTTACTTTGTTCAACGGTCTGGTTACAGATATGGAGATTTATGCTGACGCCAATCAGAAAGCTTTTTGGACCGCCGTAAAAATCTCGGCTACACGTCTTCCAACCCGTGGTGTTAATGATTATATAAAAAATAACGGTTTCTTCTATGACGGCTGGTACTTTGAACTGCCGCCCGAAACCGGATATATTTTATTTAATACGTTAACATCGAAGGAACAATGACGGGAAGCTGTTGCAACTTTAAATTCCTTGCAGACATATCAACGGATATCTTGTTGGCATTGGATCAAAACGGCAGGATTTGCCGTGCCAACCGGCATGCCGGCAGCCTTTGGCCGCAAGCGGAAGGGAAGACGCTCGAGGATATCCTTCCGGCCGCACAATATCCCCGGCTTCACCAAATGTTCGACAACGGTTTCCGCTTCCGATTTGCCGACGTTTGCCGACTCGTCTTCCGTGAACGCGTCTATACAGTCAGCCTTTTCCCCAAAAAGGGGAATTGCGCCCTGTGTTTCCATGATATTACCGAAAATTTGCAGCTTGCCGCCGAACTTCGCCAAACCACAGAACGTCTCGAATTTGCCGAAGCTATTGCCAAAATCGGTTATTGGGAACTTGACTGGAAACTCAAAAAAATGTATTGGTCGGCCGAAATGTACCGGATTTTTGGCGTAAATCCCGCCGAAGTTTCCTCCAAACGCAATTTAATCCGCGAATTCATTTTTCCCGAAGACTTGCCCCAATACAAACAAAAGCTCCAGGAACTGATAAAACAAGAACACCCAGTCGAAGGCCGCCTGCGTATCCGCCGGGCAAACGGAAAAATCGCCCATTGCTTTTATAAAGCCTCGGTCATCCGCCAAAACGACGCCGCCAAAATCGCCGGTACTTTTCAAGACCTCACTACACTGGTCGAAATTCAGCAGGATTTGGAACAAGCCAAACAGGCTGCCGAAAAATCCAGCCGCGACAAATCCTATTTTCTGGCACAGGCCAGCCATGACCTCCGTCAGCCCATGCAGGCGCTTAATATCTTTATCGGCGCTTTGTTCGGCGAGGGGCTGAACGGCAAACAATGCGAAATTCTGGAAAAGATCGAAGCCTCCGCCATGAATCTGAACAATCTTCTCAGTAATCTGTTGGATATTTCAAAACTGGATTCCGGCGGCATAAAATATGAACCGCAAGAATTTAACATCGGCAAATTGTTGCGCAACATTTCCGCCGAATATGCAGAATTGGCCTGTTGCCGGCATATCAAATTTCATGCCTTGCTTCATAACGGAGACGTATACAGCGACCCGATCCTGATTGAACGCATTGTCCGCAATCTGCTCAGCAACGCTTTCAAATATACCCGCAGCAAAATTGTCCTCGGATGCAAAAAAGAAAAATCCGCCATTAGAATTATGGTGTTGGACAATGGGCCGGGAATTCCTCAATCCGAACTTTCTAAAATATTCGAAGAATTTTATCAAAGCCCGCAAATTGCAGACAATCGCAAAAACGGCGCCGGCCTCGGACTGACCATTGTCAGCAAAATTGCCGCCATAATCAACACCCGGATAGAAATCTCTACCATTTCCGGCCGCGGCTCTTGCTTTTCATTTCTTCTGCCGCTGCTGCAGTTTTGATTTGTCACAAAATTGTCATATTTTTGACAAATGTTTTTATTGCTTAGTTACTAAAAATATGATATAAAATAAAAAACAGCTTAAGAATTATGTCAAACAACTAATATAGAACATTATGAAACTTTTTTCTTTCAAAAAACCGGTTACCGTTAAAAATGGGAATTTTATCGTTGAGGATTTGGCTTATAACCACAAATATGTTCCAGCCTTTAAATACGGAAAAAACTATTTGATGGTCAGCGGAGAAAACTACCAGTGTTTTTATGATTCAAAGGGAAATTTCATGTTCATTGAATATACCCTAAATCAAAAATCCCGGATAATGCTCCCCGGTTCTCCCGTCCGCGAAAAAACGACCACGGTCAAGCAGTTCCCTGAGGGAATGATGGCTATAACCAAAATTTCAGATATTATCGGTTCCAAAAAATTCCAATACCAGATAATATTTGAATTTATGTTTCCCGAAAAAAATTGCGCAATAACTTATACGCGCCATGAACGTCACGGAAATTCAACATGGCTCAGGGAAGGGGAATTGCCCGCAATCAAAGAAATGATTGAAATATTGGCGGCTAACCGCTAAAATGTTTATTATTAAAGCAGACACCCCGAAATTTATTTCGGGGTGCTTTTTTTTGTAACAAGAAAACTACCGGCTAGGCCGGTAGTTCCAAGATCTAAAGTACCACCGGCTTACGCCGGCTGGGATTAGGCAAGCTCAGAAGTCAAGCTCCGCTTGTCAGCCGATTAGCTTCGCAAACCTTCGGTTCGGCTGAGGCGCAATCCCCCAACCAGCTTACGCTGGTTGCCCCCTTCGCGCCACATCGTGGCGCAGGCTGAACGTAATCGGAACTGCCCAAATGCAGTTCCGATAAGTGAAGATGAGAGGCTTGTTAGTTTGCAGGGTCGGCGGCAGCCGAACTTGCAAACGTTACAAACCGAACGACGCGAACCGGTTAAGCCGGGAGGCAAAGCCGCTCCGGCTGTTACCAGGTGAGCCGAGAACCCTTGGGTGAGAATCCCTGCCTAAACATAAAGCCAGGCACTTTTCAGAAACCTGGCTTGTTCTATATGGTAGGCGCGCAGGGATTCGAACCCTGGACCCACTGATTAAGAGTCAGTTGCTCTAGCCAACTGAGCTACGCACCCATATAATGCTGTTCGGGCAACAAGCGCAATATAGACCGCTTAATTTTTTTTTGCAATAGAATTTTTCACATTTATGCAAAATTTTTTAATATTCGATTTTATCCTTCTTATTCTTCCACTTTTCCATAACTTTTACGGCTTCGTCATTTTTTATCCGAATAACCTTAATCACGTCATCATCATAAAAAATCCGATCCCGAAACCCGATGTTTTCGGCATCATAACGGTCGGCGGCATAATAAATCTCTTTAATATTCGCCCATTTTGCGGCATTCAAACACATCGGGCAGGGCTCGCAAGAGGTATATAAAGTACAGCCGCTTAAGTCAAAACTGCCAATATTCTTGCAGGCATTACGAATTGCCACCACCTCTCCATGCGCTGTCGGATCATTGTCCAAAACAACATGATTATAACCCTCGCCAATAACCTTGCCGCCGGCATCTACAATAACGCAGCCGAACGGAGAACTCCCGTGATCAACGGAAAAATCGCTGAGTTCAATCGCTTTTTGCAAATTCTTGTGATGATCGGTCATCTTTTACTCCTTGACAGTACCAAATAAATCATTTAAGAAATACATCAAATTTATTAAGAATCTGCAAATTATTACAATTATATACAATCAGACAATATGAGAAATCTCCTTTCAGAGAGTTCAGACAACTGCCTTGCTGAGAAGCCCGGTAATTTGTCCTTGGCATATTGTCTCACATTTAAGAAAAGAATCTTTAGATTTTCAAACAAAAGCTCTTTCGTTGTGAAACGAGAGAACTTTTTTCAAAAAGTTTTGCTTCGGCAGCGATTCTTCATCCCTGACGTTCAAACTTTCTGAAATTTATTTAATTATTTAGTCAAAATGTGATTAACCTTCTCATTTCACAATGAGAAGGTTTTTCATTATCAAAACCAGACTTGACAAAACGACCGAAACCGAGTAAAAAGAAAATGAAAAATAAAGTTTATTAAAATTATTCGACTAAGTCTCGGAATAGAATACAGAAACTGAACTTTTTCATTTTAACAATCATTGGGCTGTGAAGTTCGGTGATTGTCTTTTGTTCCGAGTTAAAATATTTATTTTAAAGTTTATTATTTCAAACTTCCGGTCCTCTTGTGAAAGCCGGCCGGCGGATTTATTTAATAAGCAAAAGATATTTAATCAAACGGCCCCTGCATTTGTGAAAAAACAGCGGTCGGGCGAGTTTTTCTCGCAATAGGAACTGTCAAATTTTTGTTAACATTGCATAACAAAAGTTAACATTTGCCATCAAAGCTTTTTCGTTGTGAAACGAAAAAGCTTTTTACCTGATTAAACATTTTAATTATATAATTTTATTGCAAAAGCGCTCTTTGTAAACAAATTTGCATTTGAAAATTTGTTTTTTCACATTTTCAGGATCCCTCCTGTGAAGGCCGGCTCCTGAAACTCTTAAAATTAACCGTGAAAAAAGACATATCGCTAATTTTATGTATCTGCTGCGGCTCTTTCTGCGAAGAAACGGCTTCGGTCTAATAAATTAAAGCATCGGCGGCCCATCAAAAATAAAGTTTGTTGCATATTGGCCGCCGTTCCAAAGCTTTTTCGTTGTGAAACGAAAAAGCTTTTTTTGTGCAAAACACAAAATCCTTGTTGTAAATCCGCCCTGATTTCTGGTTTCCTACATACCGGAAACGGAGAACAAGATGATAAACACCCATATTGAAGAACAAATCCTCAGGCAAGAATACCGCCGCTGCCTTGAATATGTAAAAGACTCGCACTTTCATACACTTTACGCCAACGAAAAAATCGAACATTCATTTCAGGTAATCGGTGCCGGAAATTACATTATGAAACACGAAAAATATTATCAGGGCAGGGACGAAACATTCCTTCGCCTCGCCAAACTGGCATACCTGTTTCATGACATCGGGCGTTTTCGCGAAATTTGCGAACTTTTTGACCTCGGCATCGAACACCTGAGCGCCACCAAACTCGACCACGGGGCTTTCGGGGCAGAGTTTCTCAGCCGGCTTCCGCAATACGACACCCCCTTTCTCCTGCTTCCGGTCAAATATCATAACAAACTGATTGAAGACTATTATAATTCCGCCGAATATTATAATCTGGAAAAAGAAAAAAAAGATATCACCGAGATTCTCAAACTCGTCCGCGATGCCGACAAAATCGCCAACTTTCATCTGATTACAACTCGCACCGAAGAGTTAAAAGAACTCTTTTGTCCGGAAAATGCCCGCAACCTGCCGCAAAATATCCAACCGGAAATTCTTGAAGATTTTATGAACGAAAAAGCCATCGACCTGCGCAAAATAAAAACTGTCTGCGACCGGATTCTCAATCTGCTCAGCTGGACTTATGACCTGAATTATCTGCCGTCATTTGTCTTTTGTTCCAAGCTGAATTGTTTTGACAAAATGCTGAATATCTTAAAAACCTGCAATCCTGATAACAAGACGCAGGAAAAAGTTGAAAAAAAACTGAAATCATTTATAACTAAACAGTATAAGGCTTTATCTTCTAACTAACACAAAGGAACGTATCATGAAAAAATACATTATCCTGGTTATTCTTCTTATAATTGGCGGCGGCGCTTTCTATCTCGCCAATTCATACGAAGCAATAGTCAAGAATCTGGTTCACAAATACGGCAGCCAGGTTACCGGAACCGACGTAAGCCTGGAGGGTTTCAAAATATCTCTGACTGACGGGGAAGGACGAATCAAAAAAATCGTCGTTGCCAACCCCAAAGGCTATAAATCGCCACACTTCATCAGCCTTGACGGCATTACCGTAAAAGTCAACATCAAAAGCCTGGCTTCAGACACAATCATTATTGACAGCATCGTCATCGACAAACCGTCCATCAGCTATGAAATCTTGTCGCTAACCCAAAACAACCTCAAAGAAATCCAGAATAACATCAACAGCTTTGCTGCCAAATCATCCTCCGGCAAAGGAAAAGACACGGCAGAAACCGAAAAAAACTCAACATCGGAAAAAACTTCCGAAGGCAAAAAAGTTATCATTAAAAAGCTGCAAATCAAAAGCGGCGAAATCATCGCCGCGGCTTCTGCCGGCGGTCTTGCCGGCGGAAACGTAACGGTTTTGCTGCCCGATATTAACATGAACAATATCGGCGGCGGACAAAACGGAAACGATATTCCGCAGATCATTATCAAAGTAATGAATCAAATCCTCAAAACTGCTTCGCAAACCGTTGCCAAAGTACAAATCGGTGACCTTAAAAACATTGCCGAAAAAAATCTTGATAATGTCGTCGGCGGTGTCAAAGACCGGGTCAAAACCCTGGGCATTTTCGGAAAATAAAAACCGAGAACTAAAAAATCCCCGGAAATCCGGGGATTTTTTTGCTCATTTCAAATACCCTTTCAAAATTGAATCAGTCAACAGCTGCGGCAAGATTACATACTGCCGGGATTTTCCGTCATAATAAACATACAGCGGAATGCTGTTACGTCCATAAGCGGCAAGCGCTTTAGTAATTTCTTCGCTTTCATTGGTCCAATCCGCTTTGAAAATATGTATTTTCCTCAGGGAAATCAAATCCGAAAATTCTTTAGAACTGAAAGCCAACCTTTCATTAGCCAGACATGTAATACACCATTTGGCAGTAAAATTAATAAAAACCGGTTCACCTTTGTCCACCAGCTCGGCAACTTTCCGGGCATTATAGGGCTGCCATTCGGCAGTCGAAGCAGTATCTGCTGCATGCCTCCCGGTTTGATTATACAAGACCCAAACCAGCCAAAGACAGGTCAAAAAGACAGGAATAGCAAAGACTTTTTTCAAAATATCCATCCATTTTCCCGGCCGCGGCAGCATTTTGTGCAAAACCTTCGGAAAAAATCCCACCAAGGTAAAAGGCAGCGCATATCCCAGACTTAACGACAGAAAAACCGGAAGATACACATACAACGGCTGCATCAAGGTATAACCGATGGCAATCCCCATAAACGGCGCTGTACAGGGGCTGGCAATCAACACCGCAAAAAATCCGGTCGCAAAAGCTCCAATTCGCCGATTGCTCATCGAAATCCGCCCCAGGCGGTCAGCAAAAGGATTTCTGACCTTAATCAAATCCAACAACAAAAAGAACACAATTACAAATATAACCAATATAACCGCCACAAAAACCGGCGATTGCAGCTGGAAGCCCCAGCCGATATGCTCGCCCTGTGCCCGTAAAAACGCCAAAATTCCGGCAATAATCATAAAAGAGAGTACCACTCCGGCCAGATACAGCAGCGAATCAATCCGCATCTGCCGGTGATTCAGACGTCCCTGAACCAAAGAAATGGCCTTTAGTGTCAAAATCGGAAAAATACAGGGCATAAAATTCAAAATCAATCCGCCCACAAAAGCCAAAAGCAAAACAACCGGAAAAGAAACGTCACCGGAAGACGACGGGGATTGCGGCGCTCTGACAAACGACTTTTCGGCGGCAGCCAACGCGGATTTAAAAACGCTCCCCGGTGCCGGATTCAAATCCGTAACCTCAAAAGACAGAACAAGGCTGAACTTTTCCGGAATACATTCCTCCCGGCAGGCCAACCAGGAAACCTGCAGCGGAATTTCAATTCTTCGCTCCGGACGGGGCAGGGGAACAACCGTCGTTTTGTAATACGCAGTACCGGAATATCCGAACTGGACAATGCCGTCCGTTTCAAAACGCTCCGGAACCGACCAGCGTGCATCCTTCAAAGCATACCCTTCCGGAAGTTCAAAGGTAACTTCGGTCGGGCGGCCAATGTCTCCGGGCTCCTGGGCAAAAATATGCCAGCCGTTTTTCATCTCAAATTTCACCAAAATATCAAACGGCTGTTCCGGATTAACAGACGGGCTTTCCGTAATGATTTCGGCTTCCACCTTGTCTGTTTTAAAACCATTCTGCCAAGCATGGCTCTCGCCTGCAAAGACAAGAGCCATCGCCAAAATCAAAACAAATCTGACAAACTTATGCATTTTTATCCGTTTTTCCCGGCTTCCTGGCCGCAATTACAAAATTATAATAAGCGGCAACCACAATGGTCAGAGCCTTAACCAGCCCCAAAACGCCAAAAACGATTGCCAACTGCATAAACCACCCCGGAAGCACACACATCAAAACCAAGGCTATCAGCGTTTCAGATCCTTGGGCAACGCCGCCGAGATAAAACGGCGAGTTATTCAAAAGCTCCCGATTCTGGCTGTTTTTATACGCAATGACCGCATAAGCCAACATGGCGCAGGCCGAAGAAGTAAAAGCAAACAGCAAAAAAGAGGCGGCAACGGCATTCTGCAGCGGATTGGCCAGCGCAAAAGCAAAAATAACGCCGGCATAAAAAACATAATCCAAAACCGCATCAAGAAAAACGCCGTAATCCGTAATTTTGGTCTTGCGGGCAATCGCCCCGTCCAAACCGTCGCACAGCCGGTTGATGAGAATAAACAGCAAACCGGTCGCATACATCTGCAACGAAATAAAATTAATCGCCAGCAGCCCGATTACAAAACCGGCAATCGAAACCGCATTTGCCGGTATTCCGGCCTTGGCCAGCTTTGCCCCGAAGGAATTAAAGGAATTTGTCATCTGCTTATTAAGACGAACCGCCGAAACCCGGGCCTGTTCATAATATTTTTTCAAATCTTCCGCTTTCATCTTTTTATTAACCTTATTCAAAATTGGCTTTAATTTATCTTGCATATTAAAACTACCTTTCATAGTATAGAGCTACTATATTTGGATTTGCTTAATTTATCGTAAAAAAAAGGCTTTAACCGGGGTACATATAATATGAGACTTTTTAAATACATTTCAATATTGGCTGTAACTGCTTTGGGCGCGTATTTTTTGTTCTTCCGCGATAATCCCTATCAGGAAATCAGCGGCCGGACCTTCGGAACTTATTATAACGTCAAAATCAGAACCGAACACAAAAACCGCCTTCTCTTGCAAAAAATCAAAAACGAACTGGAACAAATCAATGCCGAAATGTCCGTCTTTGAACCCGGATCCGAAATCAACAACATTAACGACGCGGCCGCCGGGCAGCCGATAGATTTGTCAGATAACATGTCCGACGTCATGCGCAGCGCCCGTGAGGTGTACCGCCTGACTGAAGGCAGCTTCGATCCGACCGTCGGCCAGCTGGTCGACCTTTGGGGCTTTGGCGCCGGCCGCCATGCTGATATCCCGACCGACGAACAAATCAAAGAAACCCTGAAAACTGTCGGCTTCAACAAATTAAGCTTTTCCGACAATTACAAAACCCTGCAAAAAAACAACCGCAGCCTGATGCTGAACCTTTCCGCCATCGCCAAAGGCTACGCCGTTGACCGCATTGCCTTATTGCTCAAGCAGGAAGGATATCAAAACTTTGTCATCGATATCGGCGGAGAAATTTATGCCTCCGGAGAAAAATCGGATGCAAACAAAGGCTGGAATATCGGCATTGCCGTGCCCAAGCTGGACAACGCCCCTGAACAAAATGCGGCGGTTATCCGCCTGCGTAATATGGCTGTTGCCACTTCCGGAGACTACCGCAATTACTACTATAAAGACAACAAACGCTATTCTCACACCATTTCGCCGCAAACCGGCTACCCGGTAGAACACAATCTGGCCTCTGCAACGGTTTTTGATACAACCTGTATGCGCGCTGACGCTCTGGCTACGGCTTTTATGGCTATGGGCGAGAAAAAAGGTCTGGTTTTTGCCGACAAAAACAAAATTGCCGTTATTTTCTTTGTGCGTAACGAAAATAATGAAATCCGAATGATTGCTTCCCAGAAGGCACGGGAACTCCTTGACGAATACGAAATTTTGCCGCCGGCTGAAAACAGACATCCCGGCCGAAGGATAAAATAAAATGGAAAACTTACGCCGTTCGGCCGAAATAGTTCGCGTCGCCCCCCAATGCCTTTGGGTTCGGGTTTGCCGCCGGGAAGCCTGCGGCAGTTGTGCTGCACGCAGCGCCTGCAGCCTGCAAACAAGTTCGGGACAAATATTCCGCATTCCGATCGACCGCCCGCAAAATTTCCGCCCCGGACAGTCAATCCTCATCGAAATAACGCCAAAATCGGGATTTCTTGCTGTATTTTGGGCCTATCTGCTGCCCCTGTTCCTGATGTTATCCACACTGCTGTTAGTCAACACCCTAACCAAAAATGAATTAACCGCCGGAATTTTCAGTATTATTATTTTAGTTCCGTATTATCTTGTCCTGTTTTTAAACCAAAAGTATTTTAACCAAAAATTTAACTTTAAAATTTTGGAAAAATAGCACAGAATGAGGAAAAATCAGCAAATACGGAATTTATAATGGATAATCTCATACTGGTAAACATAATCACCTTGGTCGGTATTGCTGCTACTGCGGCAATCGTTTTATATTTCGTAGCCCAAAAATTTAAGGTAACCGAAAACCCGCTGGTTGCAGAAATCGAAAAAGAACTGCCTCAGGCAAATTGCGGTGCCTGCGGCAAAGCCGGTTGTCACGACTTTGCGTCTGCCTGTGTCCAGGCCTCGGCCGAAGAATTTTCAAAACTCTACTGCCCCGTCGGAGGCGCTGCCGTCATGAGCAAAGTTGCCGCCAAACTCGGATTTGCGGCCGCAGACAAAGATCCGACCGTTGCCGTTCTGCGTTGCCAGGGAACCTGCCAAAATGCTCCCGACAAAGTCGAATATACCGGAATTGCTTTTTGCCGGATTGCCGATAAAATTTCCAGCGGCAGAAGCGGCTGCCCTAACGGCTGCCTGCGCCTCGGCGATTGTGTCAGGGCTTGCCCCTTTGACGCCATCAGCATAGATCCTTTAACCGGGATCCCGGTTGTTGATGAAAGCAAATGTACATCTTGCGGCACCTGCGTTGCAATTTGTCCGCGCGGACTTTATGAAATCCGCCCCAAAGGCGGAGAAAAAGGGCGCGTATATGTAGCCTGCAACAACCGTCAGAAAGGCGCCATTGCCCGCAAAAACTGCAAAGCAGCCTGTATTGCCTGTCAAAAATGCGCCAAAATCTGCCCGGATATAAAAATTGAAAATAACCTTTCTTACATTCCGGCCGGAATTTCCGCAGAAAAATACGGCGCCGAATTGGCTGCCGGCTGCCCCACCGGCGCAATCATTTACACCGGCACTAAAACCGGGGAGGATTCTCATGACTAAAACCTTTCCTATCGGGGGGATTCACCCCGACAAACACAAAATCGCCGGCAACATTCCGATTTCCGATCCCGGACTGCCGGAAACCGTCTATATTCCCATCAAACAGCATATCGGCACACCGGCCAAAATACTGGTCGGAAAAGGAGACAAAGTCAAAGTCGGAACGCTGCTGGCAGCAGCTGACGGCGTTGTTTCCGCCCCTGTTCATTCTTCTGTCTCTGGCGAAGTAATCAAAGTCGAAGACATACTGGGCGAGTTTGGATACTATGAACCGATGGTAACCATCAGGGTCGAAGGCGACGAATGGGAGAAAAGCATTGATCGCAGCCCGGAAATTATCCGTGAAATTCCCGAAAACACCGAAGAAATCGTTGCCAAAATCAGAACAGCCGGAATTGTCGGCATGGGTGGGGCAGGGTATCCGACCCCGATTAAAACGACTGTTCCCGAAGGCAAAAAAGTCGACTGCCTGATATTAAACGGCATTGAATGCGAACCGTTTCTGTCTGCCGATGACCGGCTGATGCAGGAGAAAGGCGAACAGATCATCATCGGCGCCAAAATCCTCAACAAGCTGCTCGGCATTCAAAAAGCCATTATCGCCATTGACGAGAACAAGCCGCAAGCAATTGAAATTATGACCCGCCTCACTAAAACCTATGTCGGCGTCAATGTCCGTGTTTGCGAAAGCAAATATCCCCAAGGCGGTGAAAAACAACTGATTGCCGCCATTACCGGCCGAGAAGTCCCGTCGGGGAAACTGCCGGTCGATGTTGGCTGCATTGTTCAAAATGTCGGAACGGTCTTTGCCGTTTATCAAGCAGTTATGAAAAACAAGCCGCTGTTTGAGCGGATCGTAACCATCAGCGGCGATGCCATTGAAAAATCAGCAAACTTCATGACCAGGATTGGAACACCGGCTTCTTTTCTGATTAAACAGTGCGGAGAAGTATTGCCTACTCTCGGACAAATCATCTTTGGCGGCCCGATGATGGGAACAGCCGCCGTCAATCCGGACGCCCCAATCACCAAATTGACCTCTGGTATTCTGCTGCTCTCTGCGGCTCTCTCCGACAAAAGACCCGAAAGCGTCTGTATTCGCTGCGGCAAATGCCTTGATGTCTGCCCGATGGGATTACAGCCGAACGCAATTGCCAGAGCCGTCAGAAACAATAACCTTGAAGAATTGCGGCAGCTGCATGTCATGGACTGCATTGAATGCGGCTCCTGTGCCTACACCTGCCCGGGACGGTTGCCGCTGCTGGATTGCTGCAAACTGGCAAAATTGGAACTAAGAAAAAATAAAGGCGGAAAATAAGATGCTGAAAATTTCAACAGCTCCTCACATGAGCTCATCGGTTGACACCTCCGTAATTATGCGCGACGTCATCATCGCCCTGTTGCCGGCGGTACTGGTCTCCTTGCTCTTTTTCGGATTAAGCGCCGTCGTTGTCTTGCTGACGTCCGTTGCGGCCTGCATGCTCTGCGAATATGCAATCTGCCGCTGGCTTCTGCACAAACAGAGTACCCTGCGCGACGGTTCTGCCGCCGTTACCGGGCTTCTCCTGGCCTTCAACTTGCCGGCCGGCTTTCCTGTCTGGATGATATTAATTGGTGCTTTTGTCGCTGTCGGCATTAGCAAAATGGCCTTTGGCGGGCTGGGCAAAAACCTCTTCAACCCGGCTTTAGTCGGTCGGGTTTTCCTGTTTGTCTCCTTTCCGTTGCAAATGACAACCTGGCCTCGGCCGAAATTCCTCGACTTTTTTAACACCGACGTTCAAACCGGAGCAACAACATTAGGAATTCTCAAGCACTTAGATGCTGAAACTTCAGCTACCGCCTTAACAAAGTACAGCACATCGATTCAGGATATCCCCAACTATTGGCAGATGTTCGTCGGCTATACCGGCGGTTGTCTCGGAGAGGTTTCCGCCGCCGCGTTACTGCTCGGGCTTTGCTATCTTCTGTGGCGCAAAGTCATCAGCTGGCACATTCCCTTTTATTATCTGGCAACCGTATTTATCTTTACGTCCGCACTCTGGCTGCTCTATGAATCTCCGGTTTATGACCCTGTTACCCATCTTTTGTCGGGCGGGCTGATTTTAGGAGCGGTTTTCATGGCTACCGATTATGTTACCTCTCCGATGAGCGTCAACGGCAAGATTATTTTTGCCGTCGGCTGCGGACTGCTGACTGTCATCATCCGCCTTTTCGGCGCTTATCCCGAGGGTGTGTCCTTTGCCATTTTGATTATGAACGCATTTGTTCCGCTGATTGACCGCTTTGTCCGGCCGCGGGTCTTTGGAACCGGGAGAAAATAAATGACAACCGCAAAAAAAATGCCGTCCACACTCGGAAACATGATAGCTGCCATGGTAATTACTGCCGCTTTGGCCGGAGCCGTCCTTGGAATCAGTTATAAAATCACCAAAGAGCCCATTGAAGCAGCCAAAGACGCCCGCAAACTGGAAGCCGTAAAAGAGGTTGTGTCCGGCGAATTTGACAACAACCCGTTTCAGGACCGGATTGAAATCGGCAAAACCGGAATTGAACTCTACCCGGCACGGCAAGGCTCAAAAATTACCTCAATTGCCGTGAAAACTTACAGCAACAACGGTTTCAGCGGCCGGATTGAGTTGATTGTCGGTTTCCTGCTGGACGGCACCATTAACGGCTACAAAATCATTGATCAAAAAGAAACGCCCGGGCTAGGAACAAAAGTTAGCGAAAATAAATTTTCCGAACAGTTTAAGGGAATGAATCCCGGAAGCGGCAGTTTTAAAGTCCGCCAAGACGGCGGCGAAATAGATGCCGTTACCTCCGCCACCATCAGTTCACGGGCTGTCATCGACGCCATTAAACGCGGCTATGACAATTATACCCGCTTTAGCAGCATGGCCGGAAACGAGGAGAAATAACATGGAAAAACAAAGCTGGAAGAATCTGACCCGCGGAATTGTCCGCGAAAATCCGACCTTCGTCATGCTGTTGGGAATGTGTCCGACCCTGGGCGTTACAACCTCGGCTTCCAACGGGCTCGGCATGGGATTGGCCACCTTATTCGTGCTGATGCTTTCCAACCTGGCCATCTCGAGCGTAAAAAGCCTTATCCCCGATATGGTCAGGATTCCGTGCTATATTGTTATTATTGCCTCTTTCGTAACCGTTGTGGATCTGTTGATGTCGGCTTATCTTCCCGGACTGCATGCCAAACTTGGGATTTTTATTCCGCTGATTGTCGTCAACTGTATTATTCTCGGACGAGCAGAAGCCTTTGCTTCCAAAAACAATCTGTTGCAGTCTTTGCTTGACGCCGTTGGCATGGGACTGGGGTTCACTCTGGGCCTGACATCGCTCGGGATTGTCCGCGAAATTTTGGGCAGCGGTTCGCTGTTCGGATGGAGCTTTGTCGGGGAGGGAGCGGATACCGTTTTGCTGTTCATCATGCCGCCGGGAGCCTTTTTGGCCCTGGCCGGATTAATTATCATATTTAACAAAGTCCGCGGAGTTGCCAAATGAGTTATTTAATGATTTTTATTGCCGCCATTTTTGTTAACAATATTGTTTTATCGCAGTTCTTGGGCATCTGCCCGTTTTTGGGCGTTTCCAAAAAAATCGGTACCGCTGCGGGAATGGGGGTGGCTGTCATGTTCGTCATGACCCTGGCCACAATTGCTACTTATCTGGCCTATCACCTGTTGCTCATTCCTTATCAGTTGGAATTTATGATTACGGTAGTCTTCATCTTAATTATCGCTTCGCTTGTGCAAATGGTTGAAATTATTCTAAAAAAAGTTTCGCCGGGACTTTATCAGGCCTTAGGGATATTCCTGCCTCTGATCACGACCAACTGTGCTGTTTTAGGGGTTGCCATTTTGGCGGCACAAAAAGATTATAACCTGATAAACTCCGTCTGCTTTGCTTTGGCCAATGCCATGGGCTTCACTTTGGCAATTATTCTTTTTGCCGGACTGCGCGAAAGGCTGGATAACTCGGCACTTCCCAATGCCGTCAAAGGAGCGCCGATTGCCTTGATTACTGCAGGATTACTGTCCATGGCCTTCATGGGCTTTACCGGTATCGGACATTAAGTCCGGTTTCTGACACCCCCAAAAAAAACAGGAACATAACGTTCCTGTTTTTTATCAAATCAATCGGAAAACTAACATAACTCTTTTAGTTTCTTCACAATTTCTTCAAACATTTCAAAGGTTAAAACACCTGTATTAATGTTATATCTCGACGTATGATAAGAATTCAGCATAATCAAATTATGCCGTTCCAAAAGATGTTGCGCCCCGTGAGCAAACTTAAAAGCGGACTTTCTGTATCCCAATACCCCCAACAAAGCATTATGCGCCACACTTCCCAAAGTCAGAACGACTTTCAAGTTCGGCATGTCGCGGATTTCTTCAATCAGATAAGCTCCGCAGTTTTTGACTTCATCGCCGGTTACTTTATTCTGCGGCGGCACGCAGCGAACCGAATTTGTCACCCTGACATTAATCAGTTCAAAACCGTCGTCTTTGCGTTTCTGATAATCTCCCCGTGCAAAACCGTATTTTTTCAAAATCGGATAAAGGACATCACCGGCATAATCGTTTGTAAAGGGACGGGCGGTCTGATTGGCGCCGTTCAGCCCCGGAGCCAGCCCCAAAATCAAAACTTCGGCGCTGATATCGCCAAAAGACGGCACCGGACCATTATAATAAGACGGAAATTTTCTTTCGTTTTCTTTTCTAAACTCCAGCAAACGCAGGCACTTATGGCAATTTTTATCCGGACAGGCAAAAGACATTTTCTCATTTCTCCTTTTTTTCGATTTTAGCACTAAAAAAATAATAAACACCCTTTAAATCCTTTTTTCCAGTATTAAATCAAGTTCAACCAATGGCGAAAACTGACCAAAAGTATATTCCTGTCGTTTAAGAAGAAAGTTTAAATACAGGAATATTCTCCGGCCGGACGCCGTTGTCCGGACTAAACAATACAACCGCACTTTGATTGTATGTAAACGAGATTAAAGATTAAACCTATTTAAATGGAGTTTAAAAAATGAAAAAAACATTACTGTTAGCAGGAGTTGCTTGCCTTTTCTCTTTTGGCGCTAATGCTGAAGAATATAGACCGTATGTTGGTTTGGATTATGTCTTTTCAAATGCAAATATCAAAAAAGAATATAACATGAAAAAAGACTACAATTCCGGTGCGGTTAATGCAGGTATTCAGATTGGCGAATATACGGGCCTTGAAGCCTTCTTCCAGCAGTCCGGTGAAAGAAAGAAAAATATCACCGACACCCTGAACAACAAAACCAAATTCCATGCTTATGGTTTGGATTTGTACGGTTATATGCCAGTTCCTGAATGCAATGAAAAATTCAGCCTTTTAGGCTCTATCGGTATTGCCAACTACAATATCGAAAGCAAATATAACGGCGATATCCGCGGCAAAATCGACAAAGACCGCATTGGTTATCGTGTCGGCCTTGGTGCCCAGTATAACTTCAACGAACACTGGGGCGCTCGTGTCATGGGACGTTACAGTTATCTCGGAACCAAGGTCTTGAAAGACCTGAAAGAAGTTACCGCAGGTATCAGATATACTTTTTAAACGGTATTTCTCCGTCCTTTTTCGAGAAACTCCCGGAATCCTCCGGGAGTTTTTTTGCGCCCAAACAATCCACAGGGCAGGGCGGTAGTTGACTCGTATAAGCAAATTGTATAATAATCAGCAAAAGAAATAAATTATCGGATAAATAACCATGTTGAAAAAGCTCAAAATTTTTATCATAACTGTCCTCTGCGTACTTCCTGCCGCCGCAAACGCGCAAAAATTGCCCCCGGCCTCGTTTAATGACATGTACGTTGCCGCTTCCCAAGGAAAAATCGGTATTTTGAAAGACGCCGTTTATCGCGGAATGGATATTAATGCCGTTAATGAAAACGGCGATACCGGGCTTTGCATGGCAATCAGACGCTGGGATTACCGGGCCTACAATTCTTTCCGGGCTGCCGGAGCGGCACCTCAGACCTACTGTACCGGAACCATTCCCCGGGAACAATATGAAGATTTTATGAGTTCATCGCATATTCCCGAATTTTTCAAATATGAACAGAATGCTTTCTATGCTCCAACAGGTCAAACCAACAGTTCTTTCTGGGGCTGGATTATCGGCGGTGCCATCGTTGCCGCAATTTTGGTTGTCGCTCTATAACCTGAAAGGATTAGAAAAATGAAAAAAAGTACGGCTTATTTCTCAATTTTAATAATTACCCTGGCGATCGTTCTAATCGGCTATTTAGTTCCGGTCGGCAGCATCAAACATTTCGCACATGCTGCTTTTCATGCCGCGTTTAATCCCTGGATTGCCGCTTCGGCCGCTGCCTGCGCCTTTATCTTCCTCAATAACAAAAACTATTGGCTGATTAATATTGCCTGTGCCGTCATTATTGCCGTCGCTTTTGTGCTGATTCACAAAGGCGGATTGGGAGCTTTCGGCATTCTGAGCATAGCCGTGGCTTTTATCTATATTGTTTATATTCTAAACTATATCCGTCTGATTATCGGCAAGCAGTAAAAATTGATCATGGAACCTAAAAAAAACAACTGGCAGATTGCACTAAGCAACCTCAGAGCTGTATATTTCTTCGCTTGTTTGGGAAGTAATGCTCCTTTTGTCTTTACCTTAATTGGTTTTTTGCTATTTGTATTTGTCAGTATGCCAGTCATGATGAAAAAAGCCTTCCGCAAAATTCCGCTGGAAGAAATTAACATACTAACCCCCGAACAAGAAGATAAGATTTACAATAGCAAACAAACAATAAAAATGCTTATAAGCATCATCCTTATAATGATAATTACATACTACGTCGGACAGAAAAAATATCATCTAGATGACTACCAAACAATAGGCGTCATATATAGTGGTTTCATTATATTCCTAATCAGCATTTATTTTGGGGAATACCGCATTGGATATGACTTTATCAAACGCCAAAAATTTTGGAATATCATGATGATTATTGATACTTTCATCACCACCATAGTATACATGTATGTCCCTTGGGGATCAGCTAAATTTTTTCTTCTCAGCGGACTTGTTTTCTATTGGGCTTTTTGTTGGGATAAACAAACCGTTAACCACAAAAAACAAATGATTATTGAACAGCGCCAAGCAAATATTTCACAAGAAAAAACATCTATCATCGACGAAAAAAAATGAAACGGTTCTAATGTCAAAATTTTTCATCAAACTTTGCCATACTCAATCAGGATTTCAGTCTTGATAAAACAATTATCATGGGACAAACAATCAACGTGGATAGAGAAGGGTAATCCAGCCGAATAAGGTACGGACTTTTGGCTGCCTTATAAGGTTTGATTTATCTCCTTAAAATCACCGCATTCAAAATAACCCTTAACCTCAAAGCTGTAAATTATAATCTATTACAACAAACCAGACGTTTATAATCAACGACAAAAGATATGATTTGACCAACTTGTTAGCATAGAGTAGTGTTGTTCAAACATCTTAATGTTTAGCCCCAGTAATCTCGGAGCATTCTATAAGTAAACTAGTAAACTCCAATAAGCTTTGTCATTTTACATCCCAATCTTTTAATTAACTTATCATCATGCACAACGTTCAGAACATTTGTTAACTTTTGACAAACAAGATAAGTTGTTGTTTTTACAAACATCACCACGAGGGGATGGCCATTTTTCCACATCAATTTGTCGCATAATTTATATTATGCATACTGTTTTTATCGAAAACTTAAAAAATTACTTAAAATACTTATTAACAAACTATTTTTATATTATAAACCCTTATAAATTAAGGAGAAATCAAAAATGATAGTCTGTGCAGAAGACGAGATTTCAGAACTTTTAGAAAAAGAAACAAAAAATATTTTGAACGCTGTGGATAAAATAAAAAAAACAATACAAATCTCACAAATTAAAATGCTGGCTGAAGAAAAGGATAAACGAAAACAAAATCCCTATATCGTAAAATCCGTAATAAAATATATGGCCAACGGCTTAAATAAAGAAGATGCTATTACTCTAACTGCAGCCGATTACAATACATCATTTGACCGTGTAAACACCATTTTTTGGGGCCAAGCTCGCTATATGTCAGCAATCAATCTTTATGCCAAAAGATATCTGTGTGAGAAATTAAAAAATGCTGGTTTTATTGCAAAGGATATCGCCTTAATCTTAGGAATTTCCGAAAACCATGTCTTTAAAATTTTAAAATGCAAAACTAATTTTTGGTTTCTTGATATTTAACTAAAGGAAGGGAGCTAATAAGCTCCCTTCCCTTTGTTATTTATCCAAAAGGATAAGTAACATCTCAAGTATTAACTTTAAGATAATGATTATCTTGATTAACACTTTAAGCCTCCTTTCGTGTTGGGAAAGGAGTTGACTTTGCCTATTTTAAAGCTTATATCAAACTTGTTGACAAGAGCTAAAAAATAAGCTATCCTAACCTCATATGGAAGAAGTTAGGGAGTTAACTCCTTTCACGGATTAGAAGAAACCCGATGTTGCCGCATCGGGTTTCTCTTTTATATAAGGAAATATTTATGTTGTCAATATCAGTTGCCGAAAGCGGCGGTGATAGCCTGAGCGATAGCATCGTACCAGGTTACGGCGCCGGTCAGCACCCCGGCTCCCAAGGTTAGAATGCCGGCCCAAAATTTTTTCTGTTTATAGAACGGCAGCTTATTATCTTTTTCCATTGCGCAAATCCTCTTTAATTTCCAAGACAGTCAGCCGTTTATCCATCTTATACGCGAAGTACAAAAAGACAAACATCTGCGGACTATTTCCGATTATTAATTTGATTATATCTTCCATCATTTTCCAATCCAACCGGCATCTTTTGAAAAACGATAAGCGACATAGACGATTGCGGCCGTGGCTATATATTTTCCGGCAGATGCCGTTTCCTTAACAGCTCCCGAACTGGTAAAACCGCCAATCAGGCCTATTCCGATTCCTATCAACCACGGCATTATCGCACTCCTTATTTCTTTTTGCGGGCTTTAACGACACGGCCGCCTTTAGCATAGCGATAACCTTTTTTGAGCTTTCCACTGGCTGTTACACCAATTTTTGCCGTTTTTTTCCGTCTTTTCATAACACATCTCCTTTTTACAGTTTATAAAAAACATGATTTCCGATTGTGACAGTTCTTTTACTGTCATTTGCCCAATTCGGGCGAATATTAACGGCGTGATAATGGTTTGCGCCGTTGGTAATATCGGCCAAACGGCCATTTACGGCCAAAGTGGCGATATTTTTACACTGCTGAAATTGAACATCTGTAGCATTAACTTGTTGGCAAAGACTAGAATTAGGGTCATTCGCGTTCCAGCAGCTGAACTGATAAGGTTTCTTACAGACACCTTCAATAGTGTTGCCAAACCAGGACAAGGCATTAACTCTGTTCATAATAACATTCGCTACGGCTTGCATTCCGCGCGTCCCCTCACCTCTGGCTTCTCCCCAGATTGTCCTGGCCAAAACATCAATTTCTTTTTCCTGGTCTGTCAATAGCTTTCTCCCACCTCTAAGCATCAGATACAGAAGCATCAGAATTATTAGTTTCTTCATTACCATTTCCCTCAGGATAAGGATTATTTTCTTTAATCTCGGCAACTTTAGCCTCAATCTTTGCCAAAAGTTCAGTTTCTTCTCCCTCCTCAAACACACCGAAAGTTTTTTTACGATTATATTCAGACATGAGAGGGTCAACATGAATGGCATAAAGCCGGGCACGGGTGGTTCTGACTTCTTCTCTGGTCGGAGCCGGCTTTTCCGGGCATTGGCTTTCAAAATAATATTTGCCGTCATAACCCGGGACAATCGGCTCCGGCGCTTCCAAAGCTTCGGGGTCAAACTTCCAGCGGGCAAAACTGCTTATATCACCATTCTCGTCTGGAAGATAATAGACTGTATCGCCAACAATGATTTCCTCACTTAAAAAACAGTCTGAAATAATTTCTTCTATCATGATATTTTTCTCCTATTGATAAGGAATAAAGCGCAAATCACAGGCCGCAGATAGCTTATCGACAGTATAACTTTGGCCGCTTTTAACTGGAAAATAAGCAAAAGACCCATGATTATAATCCGAACCGGAGTATCCCTGATAACAGGAGAATGTCTGACCATCGATGGTAATTTTGAATTCTCCGGCAGCTGATACACCTTTTCCGGTCATAATCAGCACCCCGGAAGCCGGAGCGGTTTTATTCCCGGTGCCGGAAATTGTTACGGCCGCAGCATAATTGAGCTGAGCACCGTCGTTTTTAACATAAGACCGCACCCAAGCCGTAGTGGCAATGTTTGAGCCGTTACTGTCGGCTGGAGGCGTAGTAGTCACAGCATAAGCTACATTATTTGCATCAAACCCTACATTAACTGTTGCCCAACCAGTATTGGCGTGATTTCTGGCCGCCATAATCGCAACCGACTTCCCGTCAGTCGTATTCTGGTGTTCGAAAATTCCCTGTACTTTATTATTCTTATCTCGTAATTGAATTTCAGTCGTGCCATAAACCGAACCATCTGTAACAGATAGATCAACGGCGGTATTTTGAATATCAATCGCCGAACCGGATTTGATGATGCCAATTCCCGAGCCATTAAAAGTCTTTCGGCCGGTGATTGTTTGAGATCTGTTGTTGTCTGTAACGACAATATTGGACAGCCATTGATTACTTGCATTCCAACCATGATATATTATAGAAGATGCACTTTGATCCAAAGATTTTGATAACCAAACGCTTTGCGAACGTCCGTCTGGGTAAAGGCAATGACGCAATGATGCCAACCATCCTCCTAACTTATTAATGAAAGCACATCCAACCCATTGTTCCTGGGCTGGTGCCGAATTGGTCATCTCATCGTTTTGAATCATTAAATGCTGTTGCTGCGCGCCGCCAGATTGGCAAAATGTCTTAACGCCTTTAACGTTCTGGTTTCCGGAATTGTTAACTTTTTTATCAAATTCTGTTTTGAGGTCTGCAGAACCGTAATTCAACATATCAGCCCTCCAGGATTTCAATAACGGAAATGGTTGCTGCAGAAGAAGCTGCAGCATATATGGCCGATTTCACACTAAGGCTCAGCATGCCGCCTACCGGAATACGGTAACCATTTTTTTGTAAGATATCCAGATCACTTTCGCCAATCCAAATATCAACCGCATCATTATTTTGCAAAACCACGCTGTTACGCTTCGAGCCGTAGGGCAAAATCTCTGAAACGCTACCCGCCGTCAAATCAACCGCTTTTATTGATAAATTGTTTCCGGAAAATACCGAAACTGACCCTTGCAGTTTTATACTGTCATCAGATACATCACCAAACCCGCATTCATATTCAACCACAATCTCTTGTTCCGAGAGATTTTCTAAAAAGAAAAAGCTGATTTGTTCCGGAAGCCGGATTTTCTTGCCGGTTTTAAAATTTAAAGTGCTACCATCTGGAAGCCGCAACCGCAGCTGAGAATTGCAATAATCGCAATAGATGAAAGTACAGGTAACGCGTTCGGCAACGGTCTGTCCAGCGGGAATAATTCTTTTGTAATTTGAAATATTCATGATTTTTTACCTCCCAACAAGGCTACCGCAATCAACAAGAAGCCGCCAATAATAAAAACCGGCAGCGTTTTACTGACAATTCGTTCATCTGCGGAAACTGTCGCATTATTAGCAAAATCAAAAGCTAATTTTGTATTTTGGTTTAAGGAATCATAGCTCCATCGCTGTGATTGCCCGGCAAAATCCATAGCATTATTGGCAAAGTCATAAGACTTTGAAACTGATTTGTCGGAAAAATCAAAGGCATCATCGGCAACATTTTGTGAAAAATTATAAGCCTTGTCTGTTGCCTCATTAACTCTTTTCAGTGCATCTGCCGCAAAATCTAAAGATTGTTTATTGCTGGCCGTGTTTGAGCTTAAAGCTTTGTCAACGATAATCTGAGAATTTGAAATCGCATCATTGGCAAAATCCAAAGCTCCGGAAATCGCCCCGTAATCGGTTACAATATTGTTATCACCATCAATATTGTTTGATAAAACGATGGCATTATCAGATGCGCCGATACGTTCGTCAACATTATATGTTTGATTGGTTGTTGATGAACTTGATTTTGATTTACCACCCATTAAACTTGCTTCCTTAAAACCATTTCAGAAAATTCAAATCCCTGGCTGTATAGGATACGCCCTAAAGCTTTTAGCCTGGTATGAATGCGGATGTATTCGCATCCGTACTTTCTGGCCAAAGCTACAAACACCGGAATTGATTTCTTGGTATTGCCGTGCCCTTGTGAAGCTCCGGCTACAATTACCAACTCTTTGCCAAACTCACCAACATCAATACGCGTAACAAAAGCTAAAACAATTTTTTGCCGCTCATATCCGACAACAACTGAACAAATCCCTTCGGCCACATCATGTTCAAGAGCGCAGATAGAATTTAAAGGGTCATGCGCCATCGCCGGAGCTAAAAGTTGTTTCAGCTCCGGTGTCCAGGCTACTTTTTCCCGAAAATCCACCATGCAGCTGCTCCACATCCGGCAACAATTAACGCTGGAAGCCAGTTGTTTTTGCTACCCCCGACAATAAAATCGCCATTGGTAACATCAGTCCAGAATTGTCCATTGCTTCCAGATGTCGCCGGTCCAGCGTTTCCGCCTGTAACTTCTTTGGGCATTTGGGTTGTTGTTGGCATTGTCATTTTTTCATTACCAAAATTAAAGCTACCAAAAGAATACCGCCACCAACGAGCAACATAGTATTATTGTCTATGCCACTCGCTGGTGTCGTTACCGGTGTAGAAGAAGTGGTAGATGAATTACTGGCTTGAGTTTTGGCCAGGTCATAGTTCAAATAGGTGCCCGCTAATTCTTTAGCACCATCGACAAAACTATCCCACCAGCTTTTTTCTGAAGCCCCATCAATATCTGCCATGTTTCCTCCTTTTATGCAGCCTTATAGCCCAAAGGTGCGTTGATGGTTACCATAATAAATTTCATGGCTTGCGCTGCCGTCATGTCCAAATAATAGCGGATATCACTCTTATCAGCCATAGTAAAACAGTCACGCAAACGATTGGTAAAGCAAGGGTCATGATGAACATATCCAGATTGCGGGACACGTTCCCCTTCCCGTTCCAAGTGTGCGTTATAAGTTCCTAAGTCGCCTTCAATGTAGACAACATTGTCTGCCTTGAATTCCAAACCTTTAATTTTATTGGCGCAATCAATATGCATTTCAGCCAACGAACCGTTATATTTTGGCAAATCTGCAACTTCAAAATTTCCGGCTCCGGTTGAAGCATAGGAAAATTCATGAATTTCACGAATAACGCCCAAATCCTCGGAAACATTGTCAACCAGTGCTTCACCCTTAATCATCAGGCTATCGGCTTCAGCAACATCGGCAATTTCAATCTCGATATCAAACGTTGCAACATTTCTCATTCCCCAACGCAACATATCCTCGGCATCAACACCGCGAAAAGTTCTATCGGTAAACGGAATATGCAAATAGCCAGCCGTAAACGGCAAACCCTTGTAGCGATTAAGCAAATCAATAATATATTTGCCCGAGGCCTCAAAATAGCATTTTGCATTAAGCAAGCACCGAACGCGGCTGACTACCTTTTTAATCTGCGCTTCAGTCAAGGCAACGCCTTCGGCCGTGGTCAAAATCAAATCTATTGACCGATAAGCGCCGGTGCATGGCAAATTTGCAGTTGCCGTTGCTCCGCGCCGCACGGTATTAAAAGAAGGAAGTTTACGTTTAAATCTTAACATATTGTTTCCCCTTGTTAAGCGTCATAGCCATTGATGGCATTCTTTACGAAACTATTGTCCCGCAGCGCATTCATCACCAGACCGGCAACAAAAACGCCCAAAGCAACCAAACCAACGGTTTTCATATCAGTTTTTCCCATCTGTGTCCCCACTTTGTTTGTTAAAGAAAAATGTTAAATAAAAATCACGCCTCTATAATGAAGCGTGATTCTTTTCCTGGCAATTTTTTGACAATATATTTATATCAATTTCAAATTGTTATATCTATAAGTTAAAGCTGTAAATTCTATAAATATATCTATATCAAACCCCTTTAATATTATTGATTGCTGTGATTTTTCCATCACAAAACTTAAATCCGCAATGTGTTGGGACAGTTAAAAGCTGTTCGGCATGACTTTTGCCGATAATTTGAGCGGCCGCATTAATATCTACCGCTGAAGACAATGCGAAAAAATAATTTTCATGCGTATTGCTGCGAAATGTGGTATGAACTTCAGCTAAGCGCTGGCTAATCCCTAGGACCTCAAGACCATAATGGCGGCCAATATTGCAAAGATTTAACATTTTATTAAGCCTCGGGTCATTCCGGTTGGGAACTGACAAACTCATTTCTTCAATCACAAAAGTAATTTTTCGATTGTCTCGTTCTTCAAAATATGGCTGTTGAACTTTGGTTAAATATTCACAAATCTTGGCCAGATTATCGACATGATCATCATCCTGCCCAGGCTGATACGCAATTTTAAAACCATTTTGCCAACCTTTTTTTATAGCTATAAGCATATTTTTTATAGAATTAACCACTTGGCAGCCTTCTTTGCCGTATTCAAGAATTGGGTCATAAACTACCAACCGGTTATTGCCTTTGATTAACATTTTTGCCCGGGTGCTTTTGCCACTTCCTCTGCGCCCCCATATACCTATAATTTTGGCATCTTTTATCATTGAAAATCCCCCAAATCGACAACTAAGTGCTCTTTCTTCTCCGGAACCTTGCTTTTAGGCTGCGAAATTTGCTTCTCGCTCTTGATATCTTTATACAAAGCAAAACCGAAAGGTATGAAGAACATTCCAATCGCAAAACCGCGTTGCGCCCATTTCCCGCCAGGATTTAATAACCAATGAAGTTGGGGAACATCCATAATACTATCGTATAGACAGTCTATCGCAGCAACCGCTTGCGGATTTCCCTCGTTAAGCATTTTTAGTGACTGATATTCCGGTTTGAAATTCTTAGCAAACTCTGCTCCGCCAAAAAATACCGTTCTGAACCCGACTTTGTCCATCAAAACCCCAGAAACAACCATTTGCTGCGTTGTTTCCTGCTGTTCTATATCCTCAAAATCCGCAATTAAAGCGTCAAGATGGCTACATTCCCCACACGCTGGAGAAATCTGGCTCTCTATTGTCGTTTCCGGTTGTTTGAATGTCTCCAACTGCTGCAGCTCCATTTTTTAGCACCTCTATATTGTTTTCTCTCAAAAATTTTCGACTTGCCGCCCTGCCCCAGGTAATTCTGTGGCAGCACTTCTCTCCGGTATCCGAATTAATTTCATTATGGCAATAAACGTATAATATGCCATTCTTATTAACTTTAACCGGTGTCTTTGCCCCGCAAGCCGGGCAAATAATTTCCCCGACAATCTCGGGCGTAGGTTTAGGTGGATTGTATGTCATGCTGCTTCTCCCGTAAATTTATAGCGTTCAATAGTTCTTCGTTCCTTTTCATGTCGTTTCGGATCATTAAACAATTCCTGATAAACGTCCCGAGCGGTAATAACAAAACTTTCTTCATCCCATTCTTTGGCCTCTAGAATAACCGCAGAACGAATACAACCCGCGGCTTGTTTGATGCACATTTCTTTCAATTCTTGCCGCTTTTTGGTCGTTTGCCGTCCAATTTGTAAAACTTCATGTTGTGAACCATTAATCTGATAAGCCAAAACCCAAAGCGGGTGCAATCTCCAGCGACTTCGGTTGCTATCAGCTCCGGGAATGGCCAGCCGCCGCCTAATTAAAGCTTCATTAACTAGGTATTCCCGATTCTCTTCGATTTCCTGCATTGTCTTTATTTCACGGTTGCGCAACCATTCCTTAGACATACGGATTTCGAGACGAAAAACATCTTGTCTATATTCCGTACCCCAAATTTTATAAAACCACGTCTTGCCTGAAGCTTCTTTGATTTCTCGGGTTTTATCGTAAATCGAAACCTGCATATTGGCTTTGCTGCCAATCGTCAGGGTCTCAACCCTGCCCGCCTTAATCCAGCCGCTGAAACCGATTTCAGCATCTTCAAAAGATGTCGCACCGCAAATTTGCTGTTTGACCTTATTTGTCCCAACAATGCCGGAACAAATCTCCGGTGTCATCTCTTTGCCAAATTCCGGAGAGTAAAAATCAAAACAGAAATCACAACGTGTTATGCGCTGCCAATCCTCAGAATTTGGCGCATAGCAGAGCTTCATCAGAACTTTCACTACCCTATCTTTTAGAGCGTCATACCCGTACTCCCAAAGGCCTCCGGACAAATACCTTACTGAAACCTGCCACTCCCGAATCTTTCCGGCCGGATTGCGAATCAATATCTGGAAATCATCATTCTCAAGGCGATAGGTGAAGCCCGAAGCTCCGGTGACCGCCAGCTGTAACGGCTCAACCAAAACAAAGCTGACCGGCGAATTGGACAATTCAACCTGGTTTTTCATATATAAAAGCTTTTCCGCCCATTCCGCAGTGATAGTCAAATTAAAACTTTCCTGGATACTATCATAGCCACAGGCTAGAAATTTTGCATAATTTTTCCTTACTTCTGAAAAATTAATGCCTGGTATTAATTTTGTTTTTATCATCATAAATCCCCGTATAATGTATTTCATCACCCCCCTGTTAGACGCGGGGGGCGATATTCTTACCAGTTTAAAGCCGCTTGGCCGCTTCGATTAAATTCTACTCTAGCGGCAAGAGAAATTTTATTAGCTCCATTAGACAACTCATTGATATTAAATGAAATATTTTTATATCCTGCATTTAATGCAAAGCTGTTTATCTTTTTTAAAAGTGGTAACTGCTGGATATCTAGCTGAAGCTGCGAACTCTTTTCCAAGCCATAACGCTGCAGCATCAATTTTAAATCCGCCAACGATCGGTTAATTTCCTCTAGCTCGCCAATTAACCAGCCGTCAACTTTAACCTCTTCACGCAATTCCTTCACAAAAGGCAATTTTCCATAAAAAACAATGTGGCCGAGCCCTGTGTGCTCAACCACAATGTTTATTTTGTGCTTTCCAAACGCTTTGCCTAAATCTATGTTTAAGTCAAAACTCGACATTGCTCAAAATTCCTCTTTCTTTGCAACCTTGTTCTGTCTTTCCCAAACAATATGGTATCCTTCAGGTGCCGGGAACGCCGTAACATTAAGCGGGGACTCAAGTGCCGGGTCATCAATGGCCAGACTGTACATGTTCTGGTTAATCTTTTCGCCTTTGGTGATTTTTCGTTCCCAGGCCGAACCAATCTGAAATACATCCCCGCGACTGTTAACAGCCCGGACTATATGTGTCGGGCTGTCTTCCCCTTTCGGGCTCGTGTTAGGGTCAAGCTTCAGATTGAAACTGTGCTGCAATGTGGTGATTTTGCCTTTTAATTGTTTGTTTAAGCTTCCTATAATCATTTTTATTCCTTTCTTGTTGGGGCCAATGTTCCGCCCGTTGGGCGGGGTGTTCAGTAGCCTTAAAAGCAGAGCTTCTTTGAGTTCAGGAGGCGGATCCGGCCGGATTATCGTTTTACTTCGGAGTTTATAACTGTTTCCAGACCCGCTCGGCCTCCCTCCCTGCTTCCAAGGCCCCAACCTCGGACACCACTCGTTAGTTGGGATAAATAAGGTGTTTTACCTTATATTAAAAATAAAGTTAGGTAAAAAACCTTAAAACAAGGTTAATCACCTAAAAAATAATTGTCAATAAACAAAACATGTGGTATAGAAATCACTATATTTATATTAAAGATATAGCTATAGGATTCTCGAATGCTTACTTTTACTCAATATGTCGAAAAAGCTAAAGAAAAACAAAACTATAAAACAAAACAAGAAGTTGCTAATAAACTTGGAATGAAAACCGGTTCATTAATCGACTTCGAAAAAGGTAGAGCATTTCCATCTCAAGATACTATTATATCCCTTGCAAACCTAGCAGGAATAAGCCCTGAACAGGCATTAATTGACTTCAATTTATGGAAAACAAAAGACAAACCAAATGCGCACAAAGTTTGGTTGAGATTGTCAAAAATGATTGGGTGTCTTCTTCTCTCAATTTTAATTAATCCCCATAAAACAAACACATACAATCCATTTGATTTAATTAATTTGACAAATATTCAATCCCCATCTGAACAATCTTATTTATATTATGAATATCATGAAATATAAATATCAAGATAACTATTGCTCTGACAGCAATTTGAATACAACGTTTTAACATCGCAAATTGATGAAAACTAAAACTCAAAATCAATCTGTTCACGCCAATCGCGGTAAATTAATTCATAAAGCCGCTGAAATCAATTCCTGAGTATATTTGTTCCGCGGATACCTTAAAACCTCGTCACTTGGTCCAACCTCAATCAAACAACCATCCTTCATTACGCCGATGCGGTCCGACATTGCCCGTATTGCCGCCATATCGTGTGAAATAAAGATATATGAAATTCCTCTTTGTTCCTGAATTCTATTTAACAAGGTCAACACCTGTTTTTGGATTGTCACATCCAGCGCCGAAGTTGGCTCGTCCAAAATTAAAATTTTAGGCTTAAGAACCAATGCCCGTGCAATCGCTATTCTCTGCCGTTGTCCGCCGGAAAATTCATGAGGATATTTTGTCAGCGCTTCCTCACTCAGACCGACTTCTTTCAAAACTTTCACAATCCAACGATGCTTATCTTCCTTATCAAGCTCCGGAAAATGAACTTCCAAGCCTTCTCCGACAATATCCGCAACCGACATTCTCGGATTAAGCGAATTATACGGATCCTGAAAAACAATCTGCACCATCTTTCTAAAACTTTTACTTGATTGAATAATATTCTGTTTTTCATCGATATTTTCAAAACTGACAAAACCGTCATGCTTAATCAGATTGGCAATAGCCAACCCCAGCGTCGTTTTTCCGGACCCCGACTCCCCGACAATCCCCAGCGTCTCATTACGATACAACTCTAAAGACACATGGTTAACGGCCGTCAGCTTTTCAGTAACATTACCCCAAAAATTCTTCTTCAGCACAAACTCTACACTAACGTCTTTAGCCGTCATAACAATATCTTTAGAAGAATTATTATTGTTTTTCAGCGAACAAAATGATGATATTAATGTTTTTGTATAATCATTCTGCGAATTGTCAAAAACATCCCCAACCAATCCCTGCTCAACGACCTGCCCGTTTTTCATAACCAAAACTCGGTTTGCCATTTTCCGAACCAAACGCAAATCATGGCTGATAAAAATAATTGACATTCCTGTTTTTTCACGTAATTTCAGCAACAAATCAACAATTTGTTTCTGAACGGTCACATCCAGCGCCGTCGTTGGCTCATCAGCCACCAAAATCTCCGGATTATTAGCCATTGCCATGGCAATCATCACCCTCTGCCGCTGTCCCCCTGACAATTCAAAAGGAAAAGCTTTCATCCGCCGGCGCGCATTCTTGATGCCGGTCATTTTCAACAGGCGCAAAACCTCTCTTTTGGCCTCTTTGGCACTAAACCCGCGATGCAAAATCAAAGCTTCGCTGATTTGTTTTTCAATGCGGTGCAAAGGATTCAAAGAAGACATCGGCTCTTGGAAAATAAAAGCAATTTTATTTCCGCGAATTTGCTGTATTTTTTTGTCTCCAATCAGCTCCCTTCCCTGTAACAAAACCGAAGAATTTGAACTGTGAAAAGCTTTCGGATACGGTAACAAACCCAGCAAAGACAATGCAGTAACCGACTTTCCCGAACCGGATTCCCCGACAATTCCCAATACCTCGCCGCGCTCAACCTTAAAAGAAACGTCTTTAACGGCCTGCATCGCCAAACCATTGCTGTTTCTAAAAAAAACCGACAGATTTTTAACCTCAAGAAGAGCCATTATTTATTCTTCCTCGCATCAAAAGCATCCCGCACCCCTTCCCCGATAAAAATCAACAAGGTCAGAAGCACCGCCAATACAACAAAAATACTGATGCCGATCCAAGGCGCCTGCAGATTATCTTTTCCCTGGCGCACCAAATCTCCCAGCGAAGGATAATCATACGGCAAACCAAAGCCTAAAAAGTCAAGCGCAGTCAATGCAACTATCGCCTCGGACAAAATGAAAGGAACAAAAGTAATCGTGGCAATAACCGCATTAGGAAGAATATGCCGGAACATAATCCGCCCGTTGCCGACCCCCAAAGCCTTTGCCGCCAAAACAAACTCCAAATTGCGCGCCCGCAAAAACTCCGCCCGCACAACGCCGGTCAGATTCACCCATGAAAACAGGATCAAAATCACCAGCAACGTCCAGAACGTGGGCGTAAATATACTTGCAACAATAATCAAAACAAACAGCTGCGGCAAAGATTCCCAAATTTCCAAAAAGCGCTGCATAAATATATCCAGCTTTCCGCCGAAATACCCTTGCACAGCCCCGGCAAAAATTCCGATAACCGAAGAAACTGCCGTCAGCAGAAAAGCAAATACGACAGACAACCGCAACCCATATAAAATGCGAACCAAAATATCCCGCCCTTCATCATCGGTTCCCAACCAATGGCGCCACGACGGAGCTGACGGCGTCGGCACCTCCAAATCATAATCCACCGTGTTGAAAGAAAATCTGATCGGCGGCCAAACTGCCCAGCCGTCCTTCTTGATATTCTCAAGAATCATTTTGTCTTTATAATCGGCCGGTGTCGGAAAATCCCCGCCGAACTCGGCATCGCTGTATGTTCTGAACAGCGGAAAATACAACTCGCCCTTATAACTCAAAAGCAACGGCTTATCATTCGCCAAAACTTCGGCAAATAACGTCAAAACAAACAAAAATAAAAAAATGGCCAGAGAAATTACCGCCCGGCGATTCCGGACAAAAACCGCAATCCGCCGGAGATTCAACGGAGAAATGTGTTTTTCGGCCCAGCTTGCGTTCAAATTTATTTCCCTTCAATATCCTGAGATTTCGGCTCCGGAATGTCAGGAAGCGCTGAATCGTTTTGTTCAAACAGCTTGTCCTCATTCAATTCCGGCTGCTGTTGCGCTTCATCTTTGGACGCGGGAGATTTTTCCGTTTCCGGCTCAGAAACCAACATTGTCGGCCCTTTGCCTTCGCCGGCATCGGAAGTGTCGTCATCTTCGCCGATTTTAATGATAATCTTGTCTGCCTTATCATCGCCCTGAGGAATAATAACCACCTTTTCTTCCCGCTTTTCTTCCTGAACAGAAACCGCGGCATTTTCCTCTTCCAAGTCCTTTTCCGCCTCGCCGGCAACAACTTCCAGCTCCTTGGCGGCCTCTCCTGTTTCCGCGGCTATTTCTTCGCTTTCCGCTACGTTGGCGGTGCCTTCCCCGCTTACGGCATCGGACGGATCGGCTTCCGGTTTTCCGGATTCTGCTTTTTCTTCTGCATCAACCGCTTTCTCCGCAACAACATTTCCGGTATGCAGTTTTATCTCCTTAATCTGCTTGGCCGCCTCTTCTCGAGAAACCTCCCCTATCGTCTTCAGGTCCTGCGGCACATTTTTTTCTTTAGCCTGTTGCGGATCCTGAAGCTTGCTGGCCTCTACTTCCTTATCCGCCAGCACCGGCATCTCAATCGGAATAACCATATCCTGATAATTCGCCCGCAACCAGCTTCGGAACCATTCTCCGGCTTCAGTTAATGTATCGATTGAAGTTTTATCAAAAACATTATGTTTTTCAATATTTTTTAACACTTCTTTCTTCAGATTTTCATCAATATTCAAGCCTTCTTGCTCTACACACAAATCTTTTTTGAACAAATATTGACGAACAATTTTCGGCGTACTGCAAAACCGCCTATTCAAGGTAAACTTGTTATGTTTGGGATCCCGAATGGCCATAGACACCATTCTCTCGGCTTCAAATTTGTCGGCTGGCTTCAAACCGGCAATCTCCAAACCGCTCACTCCCTGCAAAACCACGACGGTATTCTTATCGGCATCAGCTTCCTTAAGCTTGCGCATAAAATCTGCCAATTTGCCAAACAGACATGAAGTCTGCTCAAAATATGCGTTCACCTTTTTATCCTCGGAAACTGAAACCCCGTCTTCCAATATCCACTTGTCAACCGGTTTGAGCTGGCAAAATTCATCATACACATACCCCTGTTCCGGCAGATTCATCCACACAAAATAAGCGCGGTTGCCGCGGCCGGACGCAATATCGTCAGCAACGACATCCAAAGTGCCGACACTTCCTAAAGCGTTAACTTTGGCATAATCAATCCCGACAAGCGGAACATCGGCAACGTTAAAAGACTTCAAAACATTGTATAACGGACGGTTAAGTGAAAAAATATCCATGCTTCCCAGCCATTGCCCTAGCAACAGCATCACCCTCTGCCGCAGAGTAAACTTTTCGGCATCAACCGCAAAGGGAACCATTCCTCGGCGCAAACAACTGTTTGCCGACGGTTTGCCGCCGATAAAACACAACTCCATGTTGCGGTCTTCAAAAACCTTGCGAACATAACCGTTTTTTTCAAAAGTCTCAAAAACCTTATTTCTTTTCAATTCCGGCCGAAGAGTGGCAATATCGCCAAAATCCCAAGCGTTCTCATAAACGGCATGCTGCCCCAATAAACCGTCCTCGTTTGACATATTCAGGCTTTGCGCCAAATTTTCAGCCTCATTCTTTCCGGTCGTATAAGCGTTGGGAAATAAAATAAACCCATTGCGGGTATATAAGCCCAGCATCGCATTCAGAGTGCTTCTGGCCGCAGTATACTTTGGACTGATTTTTTCCAGATAACGGTATGACGGCAAATTCGGCACCGCAATAAACACAAAATTATTGCCTTTCTTATTAGCCGTAATCACCTTGTCGGCATACAGCTGATGAAAAGCTTCCATACTGTTGCGACGGTTATACAGTTTAACCGTCATCGTCAAAAACACAACGGACAACAAAACAACCGCATAGAATTGCTTCCGGTTTCCGGCAAAAGTAAAAAACAGCCAAGCCGCAACCGCAGCAACGCCGGCA
>ULRO01065842.1_pt1 | contig 44977 bp, 33 predicted proteins | sample 1955421 | NCBI WGS metagenome assembly ULRO01 (sample SAMEA4835682, study PRJEB28245) | human gut metagenome | biome: gut microbiome; material: fecal sample | place: Denmark | collected 2008 | reverse complement strand
GATATACAAATTGTTCAAGTTATTTTTTAATGATTACTTAACGGCAAGGAATAACCCGCCGCTGTTTTGGCAAAGATAATTTTAACGATTACATAGTATGTCAGCTACAAGACCGACAATCATCGAGTTCGTGGAGAAATATACCCACGAATACTCTACGCACGTGTTCCTCCGCGAGAAAGTGGATGAAAAGTGGACCGAGACATCATTCGAGCAGACCCGCAAGGAAGGCTACCGCATCGCGGCCGGCCTGATGGCCATGGGACTCAACAAGGGCGAGAGGGTCTCTCTCCTTTCAGAGGGAAGGAACATGTGGATCCTTTCCGAGTTGGGAATCCTCTACGCCGGCGGCGTGAGCGTCCCGCTCTCCATCAAGCTCGAGGAAAGCAACGACCTGACTTTCAGGATCCAGCATTCCGAGTCCAGGTTCGTGATCGTTTCCGGACAGCAACTCCCGAAGATCCGCAGGATAATCTCACAGCTGGACTGCGTGGAGAAGGTCATCGTGCTGGATAACATTCCGGCGGCCAACGCCAAGGAGGTCTCGATGGAATGGGTTCAGGCTCTCGGCGACAGCTACCTGTTCGGTCACAAGGCCGAGTTCGAGGAGCGTTACAAGTCTGTGGAGCCAGACGATTACGCCACGATCAGCTATACTTCCGGAACAACAGCCGACCCTAAGGGCGTTCTTCTTACGCATCGCAACTACACTGCCAACGTTGAGCAGGCTCATTCCGTGATCGGAGTCAAGCCTGATTCCACGATGCTCATCATCCTGCCTCTTGACCACTGCTTCGCGCACGTGGCCGGATTCTACACGATGATGTCATATTGCAGCAGCATCGCCACCGTTCCTGTCGGAGCCAACCCGCTCGCCACGCTCAGGAATATTCCTATAGCTATCAAGGAGGTCCGTCCGCACGTGATGCTGTCAGTGCCGGCGCTTGCCCGCAACTTCAAGAAAAACGTTGAGACCACCATCCACAAGCAGGGACCGAAGGTCGAGAAACTCTACAACTACGCCCTCAACCTCGCAATCTCCTACAACAAGGAATATTACAACCGTGGCGGCATCCTTCAGCTTTGGAAGAAGCCGTTGATGGCCTTGTTCGACAAGATCATATTCAAGAAGGTCCGTGAGGGATTCGGCGGCAGGATGGAGTTCTTTGTGGGAGGCGGCGCGCTTCTGGACATCGAGCTTCAGAGGTACTTCTGCGCCATCGGCATTCCTATGTTCCAAGGCTACGGCGTGTCCGAGGCGACCCCTATCATCTCCGCCAACTCGACCGGCCATGCGATGTTCGGCTCTTCGGGCCGTGTCGTGAAGCCGCTTGACATCAAGATCTGCGACGACAACGGCAAGGAGGTTCCGCTCCGCACGAAGGGCGAGATCGTGGTGCGCGGCGAGAATGTGATGGCCGGCTACTGGAAGAATCCACAAGGCACTGCCGAGGCTCTCCGCGACGGTTGGCTGCACACTGGAGATATGGGCTATATGTATGATAGTGAATATCTTTACGTTGTCGGCCGCTTCAAGTCTCTGCTGATCTCATCCGACGGAGAGAAATACAGTCCGGAAGGCTTCGAGGACTCGCTCACCGACGGCTCGAAGTACATCGAGCAGGTCATCCTGCACAACAACCAGGATCCTTACACGATCGTCCTGATCGTTCCGGCGAAGGATGCCCTCAAGGAATATGTCTCCTCGAAGGGTCTGGATCCAGCCACACGTGAGGGCAAGGAGGCGATGCTGAAGAAGATCCAGGAAGAGATTGATTCCTACAAGAAGGGCGGCTCACACGAGGGTATGTTCCCGGAGAGGTGGCTGCCGGCCGCCGTGGCTGTGCTTCCAGAGCCTTTCACCGAGCAGAATGGATTGGTCAACAGCACGATGAAGATTGTCCGTGGCAAGGTCGAGAAGCATTATGCTGACCGCATCGAGTACGCCTACACTGCCGAGGGCAAGAATCTACTCAACGAGAAGAACATCGAAAGCCTTTAGTGGCCGTCCCGGTCACCGGATCTTTTGAAAGACGTTACGCTGCATGAGTACATTATATTCACGTCTTGCTACATTGTCCGCATTGGCATTTGCGGTTTCCTCCCTGTTTGTCGGCTGCGGTGGATCCGGAGGCAATCAGAAAGACGAACCGGATGCGCCTTCTGTGGACGAAGTGGCGTTCGCACGGGGTGCGGATGTCAGCTGGGCTTCGGAGATGGAGTATGACATGACCCACTATCCTTCCCGGATAAGCGGAACGGCTTTCAAGGACTCCAAGGGCAATGCCGGGCTTTATCCGGTGCTTAAGGCCGCCGGGATCAACGCCATACGCCTTCGTGTCTGGGTGAAGCCTGAGGATCCGAACGGATGGAGCGGCAAGGATGATGTCGTGAGGATGGCCAAACGGGCCGCCGAGGCCGGAATGTCGGTGATGATTGATTTCCACTACAGCGATTTCTTCGCTGATCCGAGTCGTCAGAATACTCCCGCCGAGTGGGCTGGCCTGGATCTGAAAGGCCTTTCCGCCAAGGTCGCCGAGCACACCAAGGATGTTCTGACCGCCTTGAAGTCCGCAGGAGTCACTCCGCATTGGGTGCAGGTCGGCAACGAGACCCGACCGGGAATGCTTTGGGAGACCGGACGTCTCTATAACGACAAAGGGGATATTCCGGGAGGTTGGTCAAACTATGCCGCCCTCACCACGGCAGGCTATGACGCTGTCAAATCCGTGTTCCCTGACGCTCAGGTGATTGTCCACATCGACAATGCCTACGAGGACAACACCTGGTTCTTCGACAAGCTCAAGGCCAACGGTGGAAAGTTCGATATGATCGGACTGTCGCATTATCCGATGACCAACTCCCAAATGACCTGGAAGGCGATGAACTCTGCCGCCATATTGAATATTAAGACTTTAGCCTCGAAGTATGGCTGCAAGGTGATGGTCTGTGAGGTTGGTGTCAAGGCCTCCGCGTCAGAGATCGCCACATCCACCCAATGCCTGACCGATTTTATGAACTCGGTCAAGTCCCTGTCCGTCTGCGCCGGTGTGTTCTACTGGGAGCCGCAGGTTGACGGAAAATGGAGACCTGCCATTTATGAGAAACAGGGGCGCAACTGGGGTGCCTACGATATGGGTGCATTCACATCCGATGGTTCAGCTATCACCCCGACATCAATTCTCTCGGCTTTCGGAGAATGAGGTGCGACGTTCGGTCACTTCGACAAGCTCAGTGACCGGGGATAGGGTTTTGTGGCCAGGGAGAAGGGGCAATGTGTCTGACTACTTCTCCAGAGGGAAGAGGCCGTAGAGTTCGGCATCGATGCGGTCGGTGATGGAGGCGAAGTCCTCGGGGCGGTTCTCGAAGTCGAGATCGTCAGCCTCAATTGTCAGGACCTTGCCGTCATATTCATTGATCCACTTGTCATAACGGTCGTTCAGGCCGCTGAGATATTCAAGGCTCATCGTCTGCTCGTAGTCGCGGCCGCGCTTCTGGATCTGCGCCACGAGGTGAGGCACCGATGATTTGAGGTAGATCAGCAGATCCGGCTTGCGCACCGTCGCCGCCATCACGTTGTAGAGGTCCATGTAGGTCTCGTAGTCGCGCTTGGTGAGGTTGCCCATCGCATAGTTGTTGGCTACGAAGATGTGCACGCCCTCGAAGAGCGTCCTGTCCTGGATGATCACGTCCTTGCTCTTGGCTATCTCCAGCACGTCCTTGAACCTCTGGGCGAGGAAATATGTCTCCAGATTGTACGACCAGCGGGGGATGTCCTTGTAGTAGTCCTCCAGATATGGATTGTATGTCACCGACTCGTACTTCGGTGTCCATCCGTAATGCGCGGCCAGCATCCTTGTGAGGGTGGTCTTGCCGCTGCCTATGTTGCCTGCTATTCCTATGTGCATTATTTTTCTCCTTCTATCTCTATTCCTTCCCCGTCCCAGTCAAGATCCTCCTCCGGCTCGTTGAACGGTTGGAGGAACGGGTTGTGGGTCCTTTCGTCTGCAATCGTGGTCTTGCGTCCGTGCCCCGGAAGCACATCCACATCACCCGGCAGTCCCATCAACTTATCCATTATACTGATTATCAGATGGTCATAATCCCCTCCTATAAGGTCCGAACGCCCGATCGCCCCGGCGAAAAGAGTGTCGCCTGTCAGCAGGACCTTGTCCGTCTCGTCGTAGTAGCAAACCCCACCTGGAGTGTGTCCTGGAGTGGTTATCACCCTGAAAGGTGACCCCTCAAGCGTGTCCAGAACCTCCCCGTCACGGATGTCCACCGTCTTGATCTCAGAGGAATCATGCGCTACCAGCCCGAACTCCCTCACGGCCGCCGGATTGTTGTCCAGAATCATCTTGTCCTCCGGCGACATCAGCACCGGCACTGAATATTCCTGGACGATCCTCAGCACCCCGTGCACGTGGTCGAAATGCCCGTGCGTCAGCCAGATGGCCTTCGGTGTCAGCCGTTCCGTCTTCACCAGCTCCTTAAGCTTAGCGAACTCTTCCGGCCAATAGCACCCCGGATCCACAAAAACGCAATTCCCCCTTCCGTCCCAAAGCACATAGCAATTCTCCCGGAACGAATTGAAATTAAATGTCTTGATGTTCAGTTGATGATCCTGACTCATTGATTCGTCTGTTTTACTCTTGACTACAAATTTACTGAATATTCGTTAAATTTGCGGAATAAAGCGGAAATGATGAGCAAGAAAGAATATATCGAGATCCGGGGAGCGGAGGCGCATAACCTTAAGGGTGTGAACGTTGACATTCCAAGAGGAGAACTTGTGGTGGTGACGGGGCTAAGCGGCAGCGGGAAGTCCTCGCTGGCGTTCGACACGATCTACGCAGAAGGGCAGAGACGGTACCTGGACACTCTTTCGCCTTACGCCAAGCACTTTATGGGTGTACTGGAAAAGCCTGAGGTCGAGAGCATAACGGGACTGAGTCCGATCATCGCCATCGAGCAGAAGACCACGGGCAACAACCCACGCTCCACCGTCGGAACCATCACCGAAATATTCGACTTCCTCCGGCTTCTGTACGCGAGGGCTTCGAGGGCATATTCACCGGTCACGGGGAAGGAGATGGTCCGCTACACCGACGCGCAGATTGTGGACCTGATAATGGATGAATATAAGGGGAAGAAGTGCTATCTGCTCGCTCCGTTGGTCGTGGGGCGCAAGGGACATTACCGCGAGCTGTTCGACCAGCTCCGCAAACGAGGCTACACCGATGTCAGAGTGGACGGGAATATACTCCCGCTGAACGAGGTTGATGCTCTGGACCGCTACAAAAGCCACTTCATAGAACTGGTCGTGGACAAGCTCAAGCCGTCTGAGGGCGATGAGAAACGGGTCCGGGACTCCGTGATGTCGGCTCTGAATCTTGGCAAAGGCTCGGTCGCCCTGCTGGAGTTCGGCTCTGACAAGCTGAGGCATTTCTCCAAGCACCTTGTCGATCCTGATTCGGGAATATCCTTGCAGGAACCAGCGCCACACTCTTTCTCATTCAACTCCCCGGAAGGTTACTGTCCTCACTGCAAAGGACTTGGAATGATAGTGAATGTGGATATGAATTCCATCATCCCTGACAGATCAGTGTCAATCGCAGACGGGGGAATAGTCCCGCTGGGTAAAATGCGTGAGACCAAGAAATATGATGTGATCCGCTCCATCGCCCGGAAATACAACTTCTCTCTGTACGATCCTATCGACTCGATTCCGGACGAGGCCATCTCGCACATCATATTCGGAAGTGATGAATTGTTCCGTGTAGGCGAAGGTAGTCTGTCCGAAATGGTTACGTTTGACGGAATCGTGGACGACATCGACGAGAAGATCGTGTGTCCTGTCTGCCACGGCACCAGGCTGAACGAGAACGCCCGCTGCTTCAAGATTGACGGCAAGACTATCTCAGAGGTGGCGGCGATGGAGATGACCGAACTCAAGGAATGGTTCGCGTCGTTGCCAGGGAAACTAAACACAAGAGAGAACAATATAGCGCGGGACATTCTCAAGGAACTCAACGAAAGGGTTCAGTTTATGCTGGACGTAGGTCTTGACTATCTGTCACTTGACCGCCCGACGGCCTCGCTTTCCGGCGGAGAGGGCCAGAGGATCAGGCTCGCCACGCAGATCGGATCCAAGCTCGTCAACGTGCTGTACATCCTGGACGAGCCATCAATCGGACTGCACCAGAGGGACAACCGCAAGCTGATCAACTCGTTGAAGGAACTCCGGGACGAGGGCAACTCCGTGATGGTCGTGGAGCACGACTACGAGACGATGATGAGTGCCGACTGGCTTGTGGATGTGGGTCCAGGGGCCGGCGACAAAGGCGGGAAAATATGCCTGAACGCACCTCTGAAAGCGCTGATGGAATATTCATCGGACAAGGGAAAGATTCCGGCCTCGCTGGACAAGGAAACCGCCGGACACTGCATATTCGGGAAGTCAAAGACGCTGGATTACCTTCAAGGGAAAGATTCGATCGAGATTCCGTCCGAGCGCCGGGCAGGAAGCGGCAAGTTCCTGAGCATCAAGGGAGCGAGGGGCAACAACCTGAAGAATGTCAGTGTAGATTTTCCGCTGGGATGCTTCATCGGGATCAGCGGAGTGAGCGGGAGTGGCAAGTCAACGCTCATCAACGAGACCCTGATGCCTATTCTCAAAAACAAGTTCTACAGGGCTAAGCTGCGTCCTTTGGCATACGACTCGATTGAAGGTGTGGAGAACATCGACAAGCTGATAGAGATCGACCAGAGCCCGATCGGACGTTCGCCGAGATCCAATCCGGCGACGTTCACGGGTGTGTTCAACGACATCCGCAACCTGTTCGCCGACACTCCGGACGCAAAGGTACGCGGGTTCAAGGCCGGCCGGTTTTCGTTCAACGTGGCTGGTGGACGCTGCGAGGCCTGCAAGGGGGCCGGAATCAAGGTCATCGAGATGAACTTCCTGCCATCCGTGAATGTGGTCTGCGACGAATGCAGGGGCAAGAGATACAAGGAGGACACGTTGGCCGTGCACTACAAAGGTAAAAACATCAACGATGTGCTTGAGATGCCGATCAGCGAGGCCTACGAGTTCTTCAAGCCGATCCCGGCCATCGCCCAGAAACTGAAAGCGTTGGTCGATGTAGGTCTCGGTTACGTTCATCTCGGCCAGTCAGCCGTGACACTTTCCGGCGGCGAGAGTCAGCGAATGAAACTGGCGGCGGAGTTGTTCAGAAAAGCCACCGGCAACACCCTGTACATCCTTGACGAGCCGACGACCGGACTTCACTTCGAAGACATCAAGGTATTGCTCAACGTTCTGCAACAACTTGTCGATCAAGGCAACACGGTGATCATCATCGAGCACAATCTGGATGTTCTCAAGAGTGTGGACTACCTCTTCGACCTCGGTCCCGACGGTGGTCGCCGCGGCGGCCTCATCGTCGCCCAAGGCACTCCCGAGCAACTCGCCCAGAACCCCGCCTCCGTCACCGGCCCGTTCCTAAAAGAGATTCTTGCCAATGCTGCCGTTAACCGTCCATAACGCTCCTTCACAGGCGTTAATTTGTACAAATCACGCTTTTAGAGGGACAATGATCTCTTCACGAGCGTCTTTCTGTCATATTCCCGCTTTTAGAGGACGTGGGTTAAATTTAGGGATCGACTAACTTTCGGTGTATCGCACTAATATCAAGACAATTATAAGCAATGTGTCATTAAATAAATAATATGTTGACAATTAACGATTTGCAATATTTTGTGGTCAACTCGTATATATTTTTAAGCTTCATCTTCTATATTTTCGTGCCGTTATTTTAAATATGATATAGTACAGTATAGCAAGGTTAATGACAAAATTCCCATTCCAAAAGAAATCCATACGCCACTGTTTAATCGCATCGAACTGATCATACGGCACTAATAACTGAAACACGTTCCTAAGTATGAATAATTACCAGATCCGTGGAAAAACTCTATGTAATTACCATAACCAGTACCATTTACAAATGTTAAACTTGTTTTGTTTTCCCACTCATTAATGGCCCTTTCAACATTTGATTGTAAAGAAAAATCTTGTGCGAATGTATAATACACCGTATTACCTGGCCAATATTTTATAACATCTGTTATTGCTCCAGATCTTGTCATAATAGTTTCAGTCTGCTCTTTTGAAAGGAGAATATCTCCTTCAATAATGGCAACAGAATCAGAAAAATGTCTTGAACCATTTTGAAAAGATTCGGCATTCGACATACATTCTAATGGAGTATTTGTCAAAAGCGGGACATCAGAGTCTTTTAATATTTTTGACACAACAGAGAGAAGCGTATATTCACAGGAAGACGCATCCTGAGGAGGATCAAGTATTTCTTGCGCATTAACAAGCAGTTCGTACTCGTAGCCACTTTCATAGTTGAAGCCATCTATCTGGCTATGACTAATTTGCCAGACAGGGTTGTTGTCAACCTTTATCCAATAGCATGTCTCAGGCCCATTGGCTCCTGTAGCGGTGATTGTCTTTGATGCAACAATCCATTTTTCTTCCCAGCTTTTGCCATAGATAGTAGATTCTCCATCAGATTTATTACAACTGACAGAGAGAACGGCGAGAAGAGACAAAACATAAAAAAGAAGTTGTTTGTTCATAAAAAGTCTTTGTCCAAAGTTTTACAAAAAAAAGAATTGATTCCCAATCGTTAAGAATAATCATAGGCAATACTGCTTCTACGATTTCAGAGGTCAGTCTCCTATGTTGAGTCAATCGCTAGTCACGCCTACAGTACTGTCCGGCCACTAGGTCATAGGATCATATACAATACTATATCACAAATTTATAATAAATTACACGGAAAAGCAAGAGTAATTTATAAAAGAGCAAATAAGTTTGCAGAGTGGCACTTGAGCCAGTTCTCGCAAGCCATTAATAAGAGCAAAAGAATCTTCGCGCAACTCATGTTGCGAATTTAGCAAGTGTGTCGGCCCGTTCCACGAGGAGATTCTTGACAGAAAAGTGTAGAATACCGCATTCTTCCGCCGAAAGGCCGCACGGTATTTCCGTGGAGACCAAGCAACTGAAGATCAACAAAATGACGCACCCTCCTCAGCCCTATGTCAGGCACAAGGAGGGTGCGTCAGTATATTCATTTACAAGAGCTTGCGCTCCACGGCTGGAGGGAGGCTCGCTCTTTCAACGGCACCAAGCAAGGCTTCAAGGCCAGGCCGGATGCCGCATCGGGAAAGGCTATCGTTCCCAGGCGAGGGCGGAGGCGCCGAGGATGGCGGCGTCGGACTCCTTGAGCTGGGAATATACGAGCTGGATCTTGTTCTTCCAGAGAGGGAGGACGTTGTCGTTCATCGAACGGAGGATCGGCTCGGTGAGGAACTCCTTGCTTCTGGCGAGACCTCCGAAGAGAATGATGGCCTCCGGAGCGGAGAACGCGATGAAATCGGCGAAAGCCTCTCCGAGGAGGGTGCCGGTATATTCAAAGATCTTGATGGCAAGGGCATCGCCTTCCTTCGCGGCCTCGTAGACATCCTTTGAAGTGATGTTGTCAAGGCTTCTGAGGGATGACGGCTCACTGCTCATGTCCAGCCACTCGCGGGCGGTTTTGGCCACCCCGATCGCGGAGCAGTAGGTCTCAAGGCAACCACTCTTTCCGCAGTTGCAGCGACGGCCGTTGTGGCGCACGATCGTGGTATGGCCAAGCTCGCCGGCGAATCCGTCGTGACCATAGACCATCTCACCGTTGATGACTATTCCGCTGCCGACACCGGTTCCGAGGGTGATCATGATGAAATTCTTCATACCTCTCGCGGCACCGTAGGTCATCTCACCCATCGCGGCGGCGTTGGCGTCGTTGGTTAGGGTCACAGGGATGCCGCCCATCGCTTCGGTAAGCATCTTGGCGAAAGGAATCGAACCAGCTCTTCCCCAAGAAAGGTTAACGGCATTCTCGACTTCACCGGTGTAGTAGTTGGCGTTAGGAGCGCCCACACCGATTCCACGGATCTGCCCTTCGGCACCGGCATCGGTGATGATCTTCTTCAGCGCCGCGGCAAGTTCCTCGATGTAAGGCTCGACAGTAGTGTAGGAGTCTGAACGGATGACTGTCTGGGCGAGCACGGTTCCGCGCGCGTCAACAACCCCGCATTTGGTGGTCTGTCCACCGACATCTATTCCTATTACTAGATTCTGTTCCATAATATTTGGCTATGATAAGTCCCGGTGGAGAACCCCACCGGGACGGGATTTCAAATTAAGCGGTTTTCTTTACTTTAGAGCCGAAGAGGGCGTACCAAAGGATATAGGCGACACCGATGATGATAACGATGTAGCTCATCAGGTAGTTGGTGGCGTCAGCGACAGCACCCTGGATGAGAGGAAGGATACCACCACCGCAAACCATCACCATGAACAGGCCGGAAGCGATAGATGTGTACTTGCCGAGGCCCTCGACAGCGAGATTGAATATGGCGCCCCACATCACGGATGTGCAGAGTCCGCAGAGGATGAAGAACATCACTCCGATCGGAATCTCGGCGAGGGAGAATGACAGCTGGGAGGTGATGGCCGGGAACTTGACTGTTGTCGTGTCACCAAGGAACATTCCAAGAAGAAGGAATATGATGGCGACAATGCCCACGAAGCTGACCATGGCGCGGCTGGAGACCTTCCCTCCGACGGAAGCTCCCACGAGACGACCACAAAGCATGAGGAACCAGTACATCCCGACAATTGTTCCAGCCACAGCGGCGCTGATGCCGATCTCGGCGGATGTCATGTATAGGTTCACGAAGTTAGGAATACCTACCTCGACACCCACATAGACGAATATGGCGATGATACCAAGCACGAAATGCTTGAAGGAGAGGGCTCCCTTGACGCTCTCGCCGATGGTGAGCTGCTGCGTCTTTCCGGAAGCAGCAGCAGCCTCAAGCTCAGGTTCAGGAATATGCGAGGCCGCGATGATGATGAACGCCAGAGCGAAAATGCCCATCGCGATGAAGAGCGCCGGATTGGCGTCGGCGATCTGAGTGTCCTTCGTAACGTCACCGATGAGATAACCCACGAGCACAGGCACGATCGTGGCGCTCAAGGAGTTGCAGGATCCGCCCCACTGGATGAGCTGGTTACCCTTGTTTCCACCACCACCGAGAGTGTTGAGCATAGGGTTCACAACCGTGTTGAGCATACACATTGAGAAACCAGAGATGAACGCGCCGAGAAGATAGACGGCGAAGCTGCCGGCGATTCCTGAAAGGAATGTGATGCCGACTCCGACAAATCCTACGGTCACGGCCGCGAGGGCGGTGAACTTATAGCCCTTCTTGGACAGGATCATACCGGCAGGCAGGCCCATAAACGCATAAGCGATGAAGTTGGCGGCGTTGCCCAGCTGGGACATAAAGTTCGAAGCGGCGAACTGCTGCTTCACGATGACTCCGAACGGATTCTGGAATCCCGTCACGAATGAGATCATCGCGAACAGGAAGAACATGATCACAATAGCGAAAATGTTACCTTGTTGTTTCTTTTCCATTTGTAAGATGTTTTATGTTATCGAAAATATTTCGTGGCATATTCCACAAATTTAGCAAATTAATTTCAAATTTGACCGAATGGCTTCAAAAATCCGCATTGCAGAATGACCTTTATAAGATTATTACTAACTTTGAGCAAAGAATATTCATGAGTATGAAAACGATAATCGACGTTAACGCCCATCTGCACACACCGTACTCCTTCAGCGCCTTCAAAGACGTGAGACAAGCCCTTGATATGGCCGCCGCCGAAGGTGTCGAAGTTGTGGGAATCAATGACTTCTACAGCCTCGACGGCTACAGGGAGTGGAATGACGAATGCGCCGCAAGGCATCTCTACCCGATGTTCAACATCGAGTTCATCTCTCTGAACAGCGAGGACCAGGCCGCCGGATTAAGAGTGAACGACCCGAACAACCCGGGACGCACCTACCTGAGCGGAAAGGGACTGGCCTATCCGGTGATACTCAGCGGCAAAGAGGCTCAGATGCTCGCCGATGTACGGGCTGAGTCCAACGCCCAGGTTGAAAGGATGTGCGCCAAACTGAACGCCCATCTGGATGAGGTCAAGGCCGGATTCAACGTTGATTTCAAACATATTGTCAAGGAACTGACCAGAGGATCGGTGCGTGAGCGTCACCTTGCGAAGGCTCTCAGGATGGCGGTTGACGCCAAAGCCGACAAAATCCAGGACAGGCTCGCCCTCTACGAGAGAATCTTCGGCGGACAGCCACTGAAATCCGCACCGGACAACGAGGCGGCGGTGGAGAACGAGATCCGAAGCAAGCTCCTCAAGGCTGGCGGCGCGGCGTTCGTGCCTGAGGATCCTAAGGCGTTCCTGCCGATGGAGACCGTCTGCCAAATCATCAAGGCCGCCGGCGGAATCCCTACCTACCCGTTCCTCGCGGACGACTCGAAAGGCAACTTCACCGACTTCGAGGGCGATCTGCAAAAGGCCGCCGACACGCTGAAAAAGCGCGGAATCAAGTCCGTGGAATTCATCACGACCCGCAACACGACGGCCGTGCTTGAGGAATATTCCGGTTACCTTCAGGACGAGGGCTTCATCGTCACTTTCGGCTCGGAACACAACACTCCGGCGCTGGAGCCGATCCGTCTGCGCACCCGCGACAACGCCGAAGGGCTCAGCGAGAAGCTGCGCGAGACCAACTACCGTGGAGCCTGCGCGGTGGCCGCCCATCAGGCGGGACTGAACTCCATCGAAGCGGGAGACGAGTTGATCCGCAAGACATTAGCCATTTAGGAATATGTCAGCTCAGCGAACAGAACACATAATTGACACACGAATATGAAACAGATTGAAGACCTTATCGCGATTTCCCGGAAGTTCGGACAGGACTCCAGGTTCGTGATCGCCGGAGGTGGCAACACTTCCTACAAGGATGAGAACAGACTTTGGGTGAAGGCCAGCGGCCACGCCCTCGCTACTATAACGGAGGACGGGTTCGCTGTCCTTGACAGAGCTCTTCTGAACGAGATGGGCGAAAAGGCTTACAATGAGGACACGGCGATACGTGAGGAACAGGTCAAGAACGACCTCTCCGTGGCCTGCATAACAAAGGACAGAAGGCCTTCAGTGGAGACATCCCTGCACAACTGCATGGGATTCGCCTTCGTGGTTCACCTCCACCCTACCCTTGTCAACGGCCTGATGTGCTCGGTGAACGCCGAGGCCGCGTGCAAGGAGATATTCCCAGATGCCCTTTACATTGAATATACCGACCCGGGCTACACGCTTTTCAAGAAGGTCTATGACCGGATAAAGGCCTACAAGGCTGAGAAAGGCAAGGAGCCCCAGGTGATATTCCTTCAGAATCACGGAATATTCGTGGGTGGGGACACCACCGCTGAGATTGAGGGAATATATTCAGAAGTCCTTGGAAAACTTGAGGCCAAGGTCGCCGCTCTTCCGGAGGGTGACACGGCTGTCTCGGAGACTGTTACGGATGTCGTTCCGGCGATCAGGCAGATGCTCTCGCGCTCCGGAAGGGGCTTCAAGACCTTGAAAGTCACGAAGAACGCCCTTGTGGATTATTTCATTGAAGGAAACTTCAAGATGATTGCCAAGCCGTTCACCCCGGACATCATCGTGTACTGCAAGAGCTCGTACATATTCATTGAAGCCGAGTCAGATGAAGAGATTTTAAAGCAGGCCGAGGAGGAAATCGAGGCTTTCGTAAGCGGGAAAGGCTACACGCCTAAGGTATTGCTCATCAAAGGAATCGGACTCATCGCCGTGGGAGACAGCTCCAGGAACGCACAGATCATCACCGATGTGTTCACGGACGCGATGAAGATAGCGTTCTATGCGCAGAGCTTCGGCGGAGAGCATCCGATGGAGCGGGCTTGGATCGACTTCATCGACAACTGGGAGGTGGAGAATTACCGCCGCAAGGTGGCCTCCAGCGCGTCCAAAGGCCGTGTGGAAGGCCGCACGATCATCGTGACCGGAGCCGCCCAGGGATTCGGAGAAGGCATCGCCCGTGAGCTGATGGCGCAGGGAGCCAACATCGTGGTGGCCGACCTCAACGAGGCGACCGGGGAGAAGACCGCAGCCAGCTTCAACGAGAAGGCTGGAGCCAACAAGGCCATATTCGTAAAGACAAATGTCGCGGACATGGCGAGCCTCCGGAACCTGATGAAGGAGACAATTCTGAACTTCGGCGCGCTTGACGCGTTCGTCAGCAACGCCGGGGTTGTCCGCGCCGGCGGATTGGACGTGATGACCCCTGAGAACTTCGAGTTCGTCACCAAGATCAACTACGAAGCCTACTTCTTCTGCGCGAAGGTCGCCTCACACATAATGAAGATCGAGACGAAATATGATCCTGAATATTTCGCCGACATCATCCAGGTCAACAGCAAGAGCGGCCTGCGCGGCAGCAAGGCGAACTTCGCCTACGCCGGCGGCAAGTTCGGTGGAATAGGCCTGACCCAGTCCTTCGCGCTTGAGCTCGCCCCTTACAGGGTGAAAGTCAACAGCATCTGCCCTGGCAACTACTACGATGGTCCTCTGTGGAGCAACCCGGAGAACGGACTGTTCATCCAGTACCTCAACGCCGGCAAGGTTCCAGGAGCGAAGACCGTGCAGGATGTCAAGGACTACTATCTCGCCCAGGTGCCTATGCGCAAGGGCTGCAACCCAGTGGATGTCTGCAAGGCCATCCTCTACGCCATCGACCAGACCGGAGAGACCGGACAGGCCATCCCTGTGACGGGAGGGCAGGTCATGCTGGCATAATTGTAAATCCGGGAAGCGACCTTGACTTCAGGCAAAGTAAAGCGGCTTCCAATGTAATTCATTAATATCATGAAACAACTTGACGTAAATCTGATGCATCCGGCCGAGCAGATCGCTATCATCATCGGCAGGATTTATCGCAGCGAGATGACCACCACCTCCGGCGGAAACCTGTCTATCATGGACGAGAACGGAGATATGTGGATCACCCCGGCGGCGATTGACAAAGGTTCGCTGGCTCCGGCGGACATCATGTGCGTGAAGGCTGACGGAACCATCATCGGACCTCACAGACCTTCATCCGAGTACCCTTTCCACAAGGCCATCTACAAGATGAACCCGCATATTCATTCAGTGATCCACGCCCACCCTCCTGGACTGGTCACCTTCAGTATGGTTCACCAGGTTCCGGACACGAGCATCATCCCTCAGGCGCGCGCGACCTGCGGCCCTGTCGGATTCGCTGAATATGCCCTCCCTGGAAGCGAGCTTCTGGGAAAGAAAATTGTGGCAGAATTCAAGAAGAACCCGGACTACAAGGCCGTCATCATGGAGAACCACGGTGTCGTGGTTGCCGGTGAGGACATCGCTGATGCTTACCAGAGGTTTGAGACCCTGGAGCTCTGCGCTCGCACAATCCTGAACGCCAAGACTTTGGGAGAGCCTAAATACCTCAGCGAGGATCAGATCCTCCAGCACGAGAAAGCCGTGAACGTTCCGTTCCAACACTTTATGAACGTAACGCACCCTTCAGACGAGAGGGCGATCCGCGCGGAGATCTGCAAAATTGTCCGCAGAGCCTGCTCACAAGGGCTTATGTGCAGTTCCTACGGTACGGCATCCGTGCGCTGGAGAGGCAATGATTTCCTCATCACTCCGTCCAGCATGCAGCGTTGGGATCTTGAGCCGGAAGACATCGTGCAGATCAAAGACGGAATGGTAGAGGCCGGGAAGAACGCAAGCCGCTCTGTGGCACTTCATTACGAGATCTACCGCCGCAACCCGAAGGTCAACTCAATCATCCTGACCCAGTCCCCTGCCCTGATGGGATTCTGCACGACCGGAGTGAAATTCGACGTGCGAACAATCCCGGAGAGCTGGATATTCCTTCAGGACATCCCGACATTCCCGTTCGGGAGCCAGTACAACGAGCATCTGACAGAACTCGCCGATGAGTTCAAACAGAGACCGTTCGTGATGCTGGAAAACGATTCCGTCGTCGTGACCGGTGACCAGCTCATCAACACGTTCGACCGTCTTGAGGTGGCAGATTTCAGCGCCCGCTCGCTGATCCTCGCCGCTCCTTTGGGCAAGCTGAACCCGATCACCGACGAGGAGATCGAGGAACTCCGCGTGGCGTTCCACGTAGGGGAATAATAAAAGCAGACATATAACTGCAGAACGACTGCCACTTCGGTAGGTTCAGCAACCGGTAAAGAGAAAACTCCCTCCCGAATTTTGGTAACGTGCAAAATTCGGGAGGGAGTTTTCTTTTTACCGGATCACGTCCTATTCTCCGGCGATGATCTTAGCGTCCTCGGCGCTGTCGATGCCCACACGCTTGGCGAGCCGCTCACTCCTCTGACGGATCTGCTCCTTGTGACGCAGTACCCAGTTCTCGGCATAGACAGCCACGCATGCAAGGAAGAAATAGATGACCGTCTGGATGATCATGGCCTTCATCTGCACGTCAGCCGCTCCCATCTCGCCACCGGCAGTGCTGAGGTTGATGAAACCCTGCGCGCCGAAAGTGGACGGGAATATGTAGGAGAACACCTTCCAGAAGCCCGGGAACGCGAATGTCGGCCAAGAGCAACCGGTCAGGAACAAAGCCACAGGCGACATCGCCAGGAAGAGGATGAACACGGATTCCCTTCTCGTGATCAGCGTGCTCCAGACCATGCTGAAGAACACACAGTCAGTGATGAAGAAGACCAGCATCGCAAGGACATCCTTGAACTCACCTCTTTGAGGGATTCCGAATATTGCGGGGACGATGAAGGCTATGTACATGCCCACAGCAAGGTAAAGCAGCCAGTAGGCGCCTCCACGTCCCATGACCACACGCCCGACACCGTGACCTTCAAGTCTGTCAGGAAGCGATGCGAAACTGCGGTTCCTCTCCCTTGCGGTTCCCACCAGCAGTGACATTCCGTAGAAAAGCGTCTGCTGGATGATGATCATCAGGATGGCCGAGATCAGGAAGAAACTGTAGTTGAAGGCCCTGTTGTAGGGATTATTGTCCTCGTAGCCGAGCGGCTTGACAGTCTGGGACGCGGCCTGTTCCGTCATCCCGAGGGACGAGAACCTCTGCATCTGGATCTGACCGATCTCATGAAGCATCACGAAGTTGGTGGCCATGAGAGCGTTCTTGTAGTAGAGGAAGCTGCTCATGTCCGCATAGACGGAGAATGTGGAGGTTTCGTTTCGAGCCAGTTTCTCCGTGAAGTCGGAAGGGAAATAGATGATACCGTTGACCTTGCGTTCCTGCATCATCTTTTCCGCCTCGGCCATATTCATACATTTCGCCGCGACCTCGACCTCTCGGGTGGCGTCGATCTCCCTGATGAAGCGGTGGCTGTCCGGGCTGTCGCAATTGTCAACAATGGCAACGGGAGTCTCAGAAAGAATACCGTTCAGGTAAACGAGATTGTAAAGCAGCGGATAGGCAAGTCCGGCGACAAGGAAGATCAGCAGCACGCCGCTGTCTGAGAAAATCTGTCGAAGTTCATGACAGAATATGCCCCAGAAGTCCTTGATCCATGTTTTTGCGTATGTATTTTTCATGTCACTTAGTCTTTAGGGAAGTTCTGATGAATGTAGGCCTTCTTGAGTCGCACAAGACCTATGAGCGGCAACAGAATGAAGATCAGCAAGTAGATCACCTGCTTCCACCATCCGGCGAATCCGGCTCCGAATATGGCCTCCTGGACATAGAACAGATAATAATGACGCAACGGGAACGCCGCCGCAAGTCCCTGGATGTAAGGCGGCATGGCCTCTATCGGAAGCGTGAAGCCCGAAAGGGAGAATCCAAGCACGCTGTAAAGAGCGCCGATACTCAACGCCAACCTCGGCACAGGAAGCATCTCAAGGATGAATATGGCGATCGCCTCACTGGCGAAGATCATAAGGAATATGCCCAAAAACATGTTCCAGATGGATCCCGCCAACGGAAAATGCAGCCTATGGAAGAGCAGCAGGATCAGTATCAGCCCGATCGCCGAGAATGTCAGCGTCCACACCAGAAGCTTGCCGGCGAGGGCGGTCACGATCGAGTTGCCGGAGGTCTGCAGCAGATGCCTGGAGGTACCATACTTAAGCTCCGCTCCCAATGAATATATCAGGACGATTATCACGATCATCTCCAGCACACCTGGCAGCAGGACGCTGCTGAGGTAGTAGTTGTAGTTGGTGCCGACGTTGCCGATCTGATGGACATCCACGTCCACAGGACGGATCATGCCCATGATCTGGCTGTCGTTGTAGCCTCTTGCCCTGAAGGCCTGCCTCTGCACGGCTCCGTTGGTCAGATTGACCATCTGAAGAAGATCCTTCCACGCAAGCGCCCCGCTGACGAAGTACAAGCCGTTGACGTAGAACGTGATCTTCGGCTGACGGTTCGCCTGGATGTCATCGTTCATCCCCACAGGAACGACACAGACAGCCGCGATCTTGCCTCTGTTCATGTCTTCTCTGGCAGCCGCGAACGAATCGTAGTGGACAACCTTTCCCAACTGGGTGGCGTCCAGCTGCTGGCAGAAATTCCTTGAGGTGGACGAGTAGTCGTAGTCCACAAGACCGATCGGAACATCACTCGGCAGACCGTCCTTCAGAAATGTCAGGAAGAATATGGCGCAGAAGGCTATCACGCCTACCGAACCCAGAAGATAGATCGGGCGCTGCCTGATGATCCTGAGCTCGCGGCGGGCCACCGCAATTATTCTCTGCCAATTAGTCATGATGATAGCCCTTACTTAACGATTGCGGACATACCAGGACGAATGCCGTCCACCGTCACATCCGGAACGGCCCTGACCTCAAAGGTCTTGGCATCGTACATACCTGTTTCCTTGGTGGCCTTCCACGTGGCGTAGGACTCACGGACAGCCACATAGTTGATGGTGGCCGGAACCTCCTTGCCGTCAAGGGCCGGGATGATCACCGTGATCTTGTCGCCCTGCTTCATGCCGTGGAGGTAGTCCTCACGCACATTGAAAGTGAACCATACATCATTCAGGTCAGTAACGCTGGCGACAGGCGCTCCCTGGCCGACAAGCTCGCCGACCTTAGGGAAAAGAGCCGAGATGATTCCGTCAGCAGGAGCCGTAAGGTACAGCTCGCTCAGATAAGACTCCACCTCCATCAACGCGCCGTTAGCCTGATCGACGAGAGCCTTGGCCGCAGCCTTGTCCTCCTCGCGCGCTCCGTTGACAGCCATGTCATACTGACTCTTGGCAGCCTTTGTCTGAGCGACGGAGGCATCGTACTTGGCCTTCACCTCGTCGTATTTCTGAGCCGCGATGACTTTCTGGTCATAGAGCTTCTGGATCCTGTCGAAAGACTTCTTCATCACGTCTTCCTGCACAAGAGCCTGCTGATAAAGCTCATAGGCTCCGGCGATCTGCTCCTTGCGGGCTCCGTTCTGAGCCTTTCTGCTCTGTGAGCTGGCAACCGCCTTGATGGCGTTGGCCTGCGCCAGCTTGGCACGTACCTCAGGAGAGTCGATGAGGGCGACGGTGTCTCCCTTGTGGACCATCTGGCCTTCCTTGACGTAAAGTTCCTCGATCCTGCCCGGAACCTTGCCGGACACACGATACTCACTGGCCTCTGCCTCGCCCTGAATCATCAGAGGCTTTGGTTTAGAGACGAAATAGCCGATGACGGCGATCAGAAGGATGATTACGATCAGCGCCACAATGCCAATCACAAGATTGTAGCTTTTCTTTTCCTTTTCCATAATATTCTTTGTTTTTTATTATTATCCCTTAACTTATTTTGTCTGAGCATGGTTGTTGCCTTCGGCCTTATTCAGGTTGGCGGCGAGCATCTGAAGCTCGACCCCCGCGTCTATATATTCAGAATGAGCCTTCAGCCAAGCGGTCTGGGCGGCGAGAGCCGTGTTGGTCTCGATCACGCCTTCCTCGAAGCCGACAGTCGCGGTGCGGAGATTCTCCTCAGCGCTGGACAGGTTGTTCTGAGCCATCGTGAGCTTCTCGAACGCCTCACCTTCCTGCTTGCGCAACTGGGTGACCTGTAGATTGATGAGGTTCTTGGCATCTTCAAGCTGAGTTCTGTAGAGAGTGGCCTCGGCCTTTGCCTTGCGGGTCTTGCTCAAAGCCTCAAAGCCGTGGAATATAGGAATATTCACCATCACGCCGGCGTTGAAGAATCCACCCCAGTCCTTCTGGAATCCATTCTTAATATTAGGATTGGTCACCGAATACGAAGCCATCAAAGCTATTTTCGGCATCATGTCGGCTCTTGCCACCCTGACTTTTCCGTCATAGATCTGAGACGCGAGTTCAAGGCTCTTTGTCTCCGGCCTGTCGGCATAGATCTGTTCGAGATCCTTGGCGGCACCCATCTGAGGGACAGGAATGTCGGAGAGGGTTTCGTCAGCAAGTACGATCTCAGTGCTGAGATCAAGACCTATCTGCTTGCAGAGAAGCATTTTGGCAAGAGTCAAGCCATTGTCTGACTTGGTTTTTAGCATGTCCGCCTCGTTGGCTTTCACCTTTATCTGGAGAGCGTCAGACTCCGTGGCCACGCCTTCCTTGACAAAAAGATCCACATCGTGCTCCATCTTGTGAAGAAGGTCGGCGTAGGCATCGGCAAGCTTCTTCTTGTTCGCGATGGAAACAATCTGCCAATATGCCTGATCAACATCAACTATAACCTGCTGGTACTGCTGGTCGTACTGGGTCTTTGACAGCTCTTCCGCCAATTTGGCAATCTTGTTGGCAGCTATGATCTTGCCTCCCACAAACACCGGTTGCTGAACTGTCACGGCACCTGCGAAAATGTTTTGCATATCCGGATGGAAAGCGTCATCGATCTCCTTGCCAAGGGCGTTGATTGTCTGTGACATATCCGTCTGCGAAAGCGCTCCAAGAACCGTCTGCCACATAGGGCTGTTGGCATATTCAAGAGCGGCCGCCGGATTGGATTTTATAGCGGTCATCAGTTCCTGAGCGAAACCTTGAGTCTGGGAATGTATGAGCGTTCCCATATTCTGGAGCTTCTGCGAGGTAGCGTCGCTGACAAGGGCGATGTCATTGGCGTTATAGATGTACGCGCCTGTCGCCGAGATATTCGGAAGATAATTCGCGAACGCTATCTTACGGTCATAGCCTGCCATTTCAATCTTGGTCTCGGCCTGTTTCAAGGTCTTGTTGTTCTCGATTGCCATTTCGCGGCACTGCTCCAGCGTCAACGTCTGCTGGGCATTCATCGCAACTGGCACAAGAGCCATAGCGACCAATGTTGAGATTTTGACAATGTACTTGTTCATATTCATAAATTTTTTGTTCTTCTTACAAGCGATAGGCTTCACTACAAATTGACTGCCAAATTATACCATTAGAATGAACGATTGGACTCTATAATTGTCAAAAGGTAGAATATTGCGAAATTTTGCAATGACAAGAATATTTCCTAATTTTGCCGCCAGACGCTAAAAACATTTTATGGAATGCCAGATTCGTTATTGAACATAGGTCTTAAACAGATCAGGAAACTCGTTCCTGTCCAGAACGAGATCCAGCTTGAAGACGATTTCTTCATCATGGACGTGAAGTATAGCGACAACCTTCAATTTCTGAAATATCCTTGCCGCAGCGATGCGTACATCGCTATTTTCTGCAAATCGGGAGAGTTGAACGTGGAGATCAACCTTCGGTCTTACAAAGTGGTCAAGGGTACGCTGTTCATCGGCACCCCGGGGAACATCATAAAGATAAACAGGCTGGGCAATGAAGGCGACAACGGATTCGAGTTCATTGTCGTGGCGATCTCCAAGGAGTATCTTTCCAGCATAAGTTTCGACTTTAAGAAAATTTTCGACGATCGGCTGAAATTGCTGACGGAACCATGCATTCAGCTTGACGACAGGAACATCGCATTCTGTTCCAAATATTTGGATCTTATAGGGGTAATCCTGTCCTCGGATGTGCCGAACAAAAGGGAGGCGGTCGGTTCTTTGATAGCTTCGCTGTTCTATGTTCTCGGAGGACTAATGGAGAAGAGTGCGGCCAGAACCCCCGAGTTGCCTGGAGCGGCGGTCAACACGAGAGTAAAACTGATTTTCGAGCATTTCATGGCGCTCGTCACCGAGCATCACACCTCAGAAAGGAACATGGCCTTCTATGCGAGCCATCTTGGCCTGACACCCAAATACCTTTCCAAGCTTATCAAGCAGGTAAGCGGACGGTCGGCGCCGGACTGGATCGACTCGTTCGTGATTCTGGAGGCCAAGAATATGCTCAAGTACACCGACGACAGCATTAAGGAGATCGTTTTCAAACTGCATTTCCCGAATCCGTCCGTGTTCTACAAGTTCTTCAAGGCACACACAGGAATGACACCAAGTGAGTACAGGAACGGGTAAAAACCTTTTAAATCTTGCCGCCACCAATGGTGCGGTCGAGGCGGAACATCGCCGGATCATCTTGCACAGAATCCCCCTCAGAAGTGTCTCGAAGCGGCATTTTGCATCAATCTGTAAGCAAACAACGGTGCTTTCATGAACAATTGACGCAAAAATCGTTTTAAAAAATTACGAAAAAGTTTTGGATATTCGATAAATCTTGATACCTTTGTCCTTGGACAGACAAAAGTTCTTTTTGTTGTCTATTTGTTAAGTTCGTTTTATATACAACAGGCCGTCGCTTTGGGGAAAGCGGCGGCCTATCAGTTTTGCCGAATGCAATAACGGGTAGACCAAGGCCGAGGAAAACGTCAAGGTGAAGTCTCTCAAAACATATATCAACGAGCATCCGAATCTGAAAGGTCTCCGCGTCTCTATGCTGAACTACATTGACCAGAGTCGGATGGAAAACCTGCCGCTCAACACCATTGAAGGCCATCTGCGAGCGGAAGGGGTTCCTGTCCCGGATAGTCAAGAATAGCGGCTTCTTACGTACCTTGCTATTCCGTCAACGTGAAGCTTGACGATGGACGCCTTACCTTCGTTGCTCAGCAGGAAGTCACAGCTCTTGATGCAATCCATAAAGCCGTTCTCGGCAAGGCTGCTTGCGCAGGCCGTGTGACGGAGGGTGTAGGCACTTGTATTTCAATCCACGCACCCACGTGGGGTGCGACACCCTGCTTTTTCAAAGACCCCTTGAATTCCTCCAATTTCAATCCACGCACCCACGTGGGGTGCGACATAGGCGGATGGCTCAACGCCACTTCCGGGCAGATTTCAATCCACGCACCCACGTGGGGTGCGACGCCTAACGACTACACCAACACTTTCGACTTCTGATTTCAATCCACGCACCCACGTGGGGTGCGACCTATCCAGCAGTCCCTCAACGTCAAATCCCTGCACAATTTCAATCCACGCACCCACGTGGGGTGCGACGCGCCGCCGCCGTCAGCCTGAGTGACAGGCCGGACATTTCAATCCACGCACCCACGTGGGGTGCGACGTCCGTTCCGTCAAGGGTGTAGCCGGAGAGCCTGACATTTCAATCCACGCACCCACGTGGGGTGCGACTCCAAACAAGAGCGGTTTTGACCTCTCGCATGAATTTCAATCCACGCACCCACGTGGGGTGCGACTCGGTGCGTGGTGCGATGTCTTTTTCGCTTACAAATTTCAATCCACGCACCCACGTGGGGTGCGACGATGGACCTTTTCGGAATTATCAATAGCAGGATTATTTCAATCCACGCACCCACGTGGGGTGCGACATAATTTTTAGTTAATAAATGTGTTCTAAGAGAAAAATTTCAATCCACGCACCCACGTGGGGTGCGACGATATACGGCAACTCCAACGTATAGTTATCCGTATTTCAATCCACGCACCCACGTGGGGTGCGACTGTCCGCGGGGTAAGCGCGGCAAGATCTTAGGCATTTCAATCCACGCACCCACGTGGGGTGCGACCAGGTCTATGACTGGATACACAGCCGGCTTGAAGATTTCAATCCACGCACCCACGTGGGGTGCGACGAAGAAAGCAGCGTATTTCTGACGAACACGCATATTTCAATCCACGCACCCACGTGGGGTGCGACCTCCACAGTTACCTCCCTGCCCAGACCCTTACTATTTCAATCCACGCACCCACGTGGGGTGCGACTTCTCTGAGCAGTCTCTATGCGTGCTGGAATGGTCATTTCAATCCACGCACCCACGTGGGGTGCGACCATTGCATTAGGCTCTGTTGTTGTCAAACAATTAAATTTCAATCCACGCACCCACGTGGGGTGCGACTTGCAGCCTCCTTGTAGTGTCGCCCCACTGGGCTATATTTCAATCCACGCACCCACGTGGGGTGCGACCTTTGTCCGCTTTTGCTCTTAAGCGGAGTTTCGGAATTTCAATCCACGCACCCACGTGGGGTGCGACATTTTATAGCCAAATTGACCAATGTAAACACGGATTTCAATCCACGCACCCACGTGGGGTGCGACGCCGTAGCCAACACGGAGATAACCACGTACGAAAATTTCAATCCACGCACCCACGTGGGGTGCGACTTGTTCGCTAAGTAACTCATCATTTCGGCGTAGTAATTTCAATCCACGCACCCACGTGGGGTGCGACGCAATTTATCGACACAACGGGGTCCACCTCGACGATTTCAATCCACGCACCCACGTGGGGTGCGACGTGCAGTAGGCTCTCAGGTTGTCCGAATCACACGATTTCAATCCACGCACCCACGTGGGGTGCGACAACAAGGAGCACAAGTCACTCAGTAGCTGCCTACATTTCAATCCACGCACCCACGTGGGGTGCGACCCGACCAAAATTTGATTTCTTCGCAGATAAATTTATTTCAATCCACGCACCCACGTGGGGTGCGACCTGCCAAATTGTTCGCCAAGTTCAGAGACACAATAATTTCAATCCACGCACCCACGTGGGGTGCGACAGGTTGTCACTGCTGGCATTGGTTCAGTTCCTCGTATTTCAATCCACGCACCCACGTGGGGTGCGACCCACGTCTTCCACCCCTATTGGTCAGTCTATCACTATTTCAATCCACGCACCCACGTGGGGTGCGACGCCCTTGGTGCTGCTGTCATGTCTAATCTGTTCGAATTTCAATCCACGCACCCACGTGGGGTGCGACTTTGTTGGCCAAGATTGCGCCCGGGATTACTCATATTTCAATCCACGCACCCACGTGGGGTGCGACCTTCCCTTACGTAAGCACTGACGACCTCGATTTTATTTCAATCCACGCACCCACGTGGGGTGCGACCTATCAGAATAGCTGGAGCGTACGCATTCAGGAAATTTCAATCCACGCACCCACGTGGGGTGCGACGACTGATTTAATATGTTAGGCGAATTGTTAAGTGAATTTCAATCCACGCACCCACGTGGGGTGCGACAATGTGTTACAATCCTCTTACCATTACCATTCGTATTTCAATCCACGCACCCACGTGGGGTGCGACGTTGTGGTCGTTGTGAGCACTGCCGTAAGTATCAATTTCAATCCACGCACCCACGTGGGGTGCGACCCATGGTTCTTGTTGGTTGCTTACATCAACTTTTATTTCAATCCACGCACCCACGTGGGGTGCGACACTCAGACTTATAGAGAGAGCGAGGCACGAGGTCGATTTCAATCCACGCACCCACGTGGGGTGCGACCTGCTGACTTTTATCATCTACTTTACATGGATGAGATTTCAATCCACGCACCCACGTGGGGTGCGACAATTTTGATAAATTACATCTTTTTTTTGCAATTACATTTCAATCCACGCACCCACGTGGGGTGCGACCTATGCCTGTGCGAGGCGGAGGCGAAATGCCTGAGCATTTCAATCCACGCACCCACGTGGGGTGCGACCAGAAGTCTGACAAATTTCGTGATAGTGCATTGATTTCAATCCACGCACCCACGTGGGGTGCGACCCATACTGTTTTGTCACGTTTGTCGATAAGACAATTTCAATCCACGCACCCACGTGGGGTGCGACTTAGTTTCGGCATTATAGCGATTAATCGCATCCATTTCAATCCACGCACCCACGTGGGGTGCGACTCAGCATTAAGGCTTTTTACGCCTGTATCGGCTATTTCAATCCACGCACCCACGTGGGGTGCGACCCTCGACCGCTTCGGCTTCAAAAATTGGCTCTCGAATTTCAATCCACGCACCCACGTGGGGTGCGACATGACGCTCAAATATATAACGCTTTTCAAGGTTAATTTCAATCCACGCACCCACGTGGGGTGCGACGGTGTGTCCGTTGACGAACATACTTACTTTGCTATTTCAATCCACGCACCCACGTGGGGTGCGACTCGTGATTACGCCGGCATGTTCGATTGGACAGCAATTTCAATCCACGCACCCACGTGGGGTGCGACCACGACGGAACGGAATTACCGTCTTGGTCAATAGATTTCAATCCACGCACCCACGTGGGGTGCGACTCACAAGATCTATGATGACTGGTATCGCGATTCCAATTTCAATCCACGCACCCACGTGGGGTGCGACCTTGACCATTTTTTCGATAGTGCTTGGTTTACCCAATTTCAATCCACGCACCCACGTGGGGTGCGACTTGGCGTATATGCGTATTTACTCTGATTGGTTTTTATTTCAATCCACGCACCCACGTGGGGTGCGACTTTATCGCACAAAGTTGCTGATTATTTATATTCATTTCAATCCACGCACCCACGTGGGGTGCGACCTCAGCGCTTCGCCGAGTATAAGTTTATGGAGGATATTTCAATCCACGCACCCACGTGGGGTGCGACCGCAACATCGCCCAAATTGTTAGTCTGATAGACCATTTCAATCCACGCACCCACGTGGGGTGCGACTGTCAGTTACCAACTTCTACGATTTTGTATCACAATTTCAATCCACGCACCCACGTGGGGTGCGACATCTTGTAGCCAAATTTACCTATGTATACACGTATTTCAATCCACGCACCCACGTGGGGTGCGACTGTTAAGCCATCAAATGGTTGGCTTTTAGGTCATAAAGATAATGAATTTGCGAATGAAAACATAATAATTATAAACTCTGTTAACATTACGTGATTATCTCAACCATATTATTGATGTTCAACAATTGCGAACATCTCTGCTTTATCTGCAACACTTGGGGTTCGCCTCTGTCAAATAATGAGCTCCTCCGTGAAATCCGTGTCTCTCTTATCACTCAAGGTTTCTACCTTGTGTTTCCAGTTCGATCCTAATGAATAGAACCTTACACTGTCTTGGTCTCTATCGATGAGATTCTCTAACTGAAATTTAAGGCTCACATATTGAGATTCTGTCAAGATGCATTCAAACACTGAATTCTGAACACGTTTACCATAATTTAAACAGGCCTTTGCGACTTGTCTCAAGCGTCTTTCTCCACTGGGCGAGGACACATTCACATCATAAGTTATCAGTACAAACATAATCGCCAATTATTGGATAAGGAAAACAGGATAGTCATCAATGTCTTTCCTGATGAATCTCGCCAGTAACATTGATTGAATGTAGGGTAAAAGGCCTATGGATACCTTCTCGTTAAGATAGGGATGAGTGATCGTCTCTTTTTTTCGGCTTTGCCAAGCGGTCAATATTGTTTTCCTCCCGCTATCCGTCATCACAATGCTTTCATCCCCTTGCTTCACAAAATCTTTTATTGTAATCTGTTTCCTGTTTATCAACGACAGAATCAAACGGTCTCCCAAATAAGCGCGAAGTTCTTCCATAACATCCAAAGCCAAAGAAGCCCGGCCTGGTCTTAAGGTATGCATAAAACCCACATATGGATCTAGACCCACTGTCTCCAAAGCGGAAGTCATATCATTGCAAATAAGGGAATACACAAACGACAGCATAGCGTTGACAGCATCCTTTGGAGGACGGCGATTACGGTTCTCAAAAACAAAATCGTCTTTCTGGTTCAGAATCAGATGTGAGAATATTCCAAAATAATATGTTGCCGCCTCCCCTTCAATTCCTCTTACGCTATCAATTGAATCTGTGTTCAAGACCCTTAACTTACACCTTCGGAGATTCTCCGCCGCATTTTCCACAACATCGTCTGAACCATTGTCACGAATGAACCTACGAAGAATATTACGATAATTATGTATCTTTCCTCCGATAAACAATTTGCTGAGGTGAAGGGAATAATCTGGATCATCGGAATAATTGTATTGTGCCTTCCTCAATAAAACATTGCCTTTTGTCGGACCTTGCGAACGACTTATGTAACGACCTTGTGGAGAAAGAAACGTAAGGGATACCCCGCTATCGGCACATAACTTCATTACCCCTGGACTTGCTCCCATATATCCGAATGTCACTATCTGCTCAATGTTGTGAATCGGTATACGGAATATCTCCTCCTGATTTACAGAGACAACAACATTCAGCCCATCCTTGCTCAAATATGCTTCAGGGGTAGTCACATACAAAGTATTAAGTAATATTCTCATATAGGTTTCTGCTTAAATACGTTACAACTTGAGTACAATCATTCGTTTCCGGAAGGCAAATGTCTTTTAGAGAACAGTTTTTGCAATGGGGTCTCTTCGTGGCTTTGGGGATGTCGCCGCTTGTGAATATTCTATGCATTTCTTTGGCGCATCGCATCGTGGTTGTCCGCAAAACATCGGACATTTCAACCGTTTCACGACGCTTCACCTCATCGTAATAGAGGGCTCCACGAGGAATATGAATACCATACATTTCTTCCAGACATAGAACTTGAGCCGCCAGTTGTACTTCGTCTCTCTCATCAGGTTTACTATGTCCCCTTTTATATTCAATAGGATAAGGCTTCCAAAATCCTTTGTATTTATTATGGGTGATCGAATCCTCTCGGGAGTCGGAAGGAATAAGTTCCACCGCATCCGTGACGCCATACAGCCCTAGCTCCCTTGAGGCGATATGCAAAGAGCGGAGAGTGATTACGTCTCCATTTTTCTGGCGGTAGAAAGGATTGTCAACGTTACTATGCAGAATACTCCCCTCCGTCGTCAGCTTGTTCTCAGCCCATTGTTGTTCGATGTGAATCAATGCCCATTGCCGGGGACAGAACATAAAGTGCTGAATCCCCGACAACATTAGCATTTCTTCTTCTGAGTACATAGAACGACGCTATATGAGTTCTTTCACTGTGACACCGGCAGGAATCGATTCTTCTTCAATCGTCACCTTATAGTCACGGAACGATCTTGGGGCACTCTCTGTTACTTTTTCTATCTTTACCAGATCGAAGAGTTTATTGGCCGGCGCATTGCCAAGTTCGGAATCGTGACGGAACACAATAAGCTTCTGTGCGCTCATCAAGCCGCGAGCGGCCGAACGATCCGCATCGAACATATTTTTCAACGCCTCGAAGAATAATTGAAGATCTTCTTCAGAGAAGCCTGTCTGTTTCGCAAGGTTTGCCGAGACGAAACCGTGGCACACATAGAGGCCGTAAGGTATTGTGGCTTTGCGACCCATAGTGTGATTCTCTCCCTTTTGGCTCTCGGCCTCTTTTTGTGTCGCAACCGCAACCCTGGTTATGGAATGCTCAGCTGTGGCAACCGGGTCGACAGAACGAGCGAAGGTCAGTTGTATAGGGCCTCTAACCTGACCGGCATTCTTTCCTGTTGACATTACAGCACCAAAGGTTCGTATGTCATAGTAGTTCTTGCACATGAAACGTCGCGCGGCGGCTGTCTTGTCCTTTGCGTCCTTGACACCCTTTACCACAGAGTCATCATGGGCTTTGTCTATCTCATCATTGAGAATAGCTTTTTCTTTGATGAATATGTCATAGCCCTCTGACAAGCCTTTCGCAACCTGTACATAATTACGAACCTTACGCTTCAAGCACACATCTGTCACCAGTCCCATACCAGTTTCGGCATCCACGCGAGGCAGATTTCCCGCATCCGGATCACCGTTTGGATTACCATCCTGTACATCGAAAACGTAAACGAAATCGATTCTGTTGTTTAATTCAGTCATAATATTTTAAATTTTAAGCATTTACACTTTCGTCATTATTATTCTCTTCTTTTTTATTAAAAAAGTCTTGCCTCTGGTGATAATATCCCACAAAGAAGCGACCTTGGTCTTGAAGGTCAAGGTGCGCCGGGAACCCATCAGAGGAGATTTTGTCGATTATCTCTTGCTTCAACTTCTCATAGAACACTTTCTTTCCCTCATTTGACAAATTCTCCAAATGGTGGGAAGAAAGATTGAGTATCGTTGCGAACACCGAGGATGGTGTTGAGCTGGCAGCATTCATATAGCGTTCGCGGATGCTGCTGATCCCGTTTGCATCTTCTTGAATTCTGTCAAGAACTGCAAAGAGGCGGCCACACAGGTAGCCCTGATTTGTGTTACGTTTGTCCAACATGATTTCCATTCTTTTATCATTAACATTTTGTCTGTTCAAAAATGCCTTTATGATGGCTATACGAGTTATTCGAGCAGCATTGCCGTCACCACTTTCTGCCCTTATCCGACGTATACATGCGGAAAGGAGGGTATAAGGGTAAGGTGTCCCCAGAAAGATGCTTTTGATGATTGATTCAGGAAGATTCGGCGTCGCCTCGGACTGCTTGCCTCCTAAAGTGACCGCTGAAAGAATATCCTTTATTCCCATATATGGCTTTCTATCCTTGCGCGTGTCGATTATCTCCATATCGTCGAAATGCCGAAGAATCTTCCCGGCAAAATCCCGCAAAGGTGTTTCTGACCAATAGACCACCGCTATCCGAGCGGAATTGGGGGCAAGTCCAAGAATGTAGAAACGATCTTCCAGACTTGTGCTCAAACTACCCGAATAAATCGCGGTAAAGACTTTTCTTACTTGTTCTATCTTCGCATTAGGATTGTCTTTCTTCTCTTCCGAATATCCCAGCAAATCAAAGAGGCTTTCTTCCGCTTGTTCCGCAGCCTTGTCATTTGAGGATGCCCAAAAGACGAACGTACGGTTGCCTACCGTAAATTTGTTGCGTGAATCTCTACGCAGCATCGTGTTGAGAGCTGTCGTGTAGGCAAATTCGGCCTCGTGTGAGATCGGAGCGTTGCCGCACTTTTCTTTTCCGTAAGAGTCATAGCCGGAATTAACCTGAAAAGCGACCAATTTCGCAGTTGCCTGACTTCCTTGAATCATTGTGGCTGTTGTGGTGTCAACAAGTTCTCCTTGAACACCCGTCACCATGCAGAGACCACGGCTGTTATCATTCTTTGTACCCTCATTTGTTTGCATGAGTTCTTTCTTCTCTGCCAGGATTCTCAAGTCTCCTTCAATTCTGAAAGAAAAAACCGAATACTTCTTTGATAAATTCTTTTTAATGTCTTCCCATAATGGATCTTGCTCTACTTCTGAATGGATAGCCTCTCTTCCCTGCGCATAGAAGTTCATCAGCGTCCGAATGTCAGAATTATCAGGCATCCTATCCAGAATTGACTGAACCTTCTCAACAAATGTATTGAAATACAACTGATTCTTTTCACTATCATCTTTATCTGAATAACCAAGCACATAGGCACTGTTATCATAAAGGTAGTTGGCGACAGCGGCACTTGACCTGCTCACGTGTTTTTTGACAAGATAGACTCTTCCGATGGTCTTGTCCGTTCTACAGTCCTCAAAGCGAAGGAATTTGCCTTCTTTGGAAATGACAATGACAAAGCCTATTTCCTTCTCTTCCATTCCCGGCGCCGGAAGGTTGCCGCACCTGTTATAATAGTCATATAACGCTTTCAGTATCATCTTAACACCTCCTTGCTATCAATTGGCGGAACAGTGATTACTCCTTGCCTCATTTCAGCACGATAGAACAAGGCTTGAATATCCTTAGGATTGGAGAAATCCATGTCATAGAGCATAATTCCGAAGTCTTTGTCTCCTCCTTTGTCTGTAGGCAATGCCGGATCTAACTCTTCCGCATTCACATCCACCAGACGAAATGACGCAGAAAATTCACGTGTGCCAAGGTAAGGCTGATTGAAGCATTGACCCTTGCCCGCTCTACGCTCAAACATCTGGTAATACTTCATCGGGTTCTCATCCTTTCCTGGTTCATGAGCGAACAGGTCGCCCTCCTCAATGCGTTTTCTAATTGGACGAAACTCCATTCTTGCCCAAATACGATAACGCACATCCTTAAGCAAAAGGGTGTTCTTCATCTGTCTTTGTTCTTCGATGAAGATCGGAGATCTGCCTGCAACCGCTCCGACTTCATTTCTACGGATTGATGTCCACTTGATTGGGTTCAACACTTCGATTTTGGTAATCTGCCAATGTATGGCCGGTTTCCAGAAAATCGCCTCGAAGATGGCACGTGCCGCTGATGGGGTGATCACATCATAACTTACCCGCTCCACCTTCAGTTCCGGCCTGGTGAAGCAAGCCATGTCGCCCCACACCTCCAAGCAGTATTCCTTGTCTGAATATTCCATATCGCCATTAATTTGTTTTGTCAGGATTGTCTTTGTTTTCTATCTCTTCCACAGGCTGTTGAGCCTCAAAGAACCTTCTTGCGGAAAGAGGTGACACGACCTTGCGCCCTGTCTTTGATTCCAGATTTTCTCTGGCCACACGTGCCACGTCACCACCTTCTTTCGCACACACCTTGTTTTCATCCAGCGTCTGAGGGTTCTTCGCTTTTGTGATGCTGGTAGCAGAGAGTTCCGCAAGCATATTCAGCACAAGTTCCTCATTTGTCATATTGTCACGCAAGTTTTCCTTCTTCAGACCTTTGAATCGCTTGTAGTCTTTAGCCGTTCTGCCGGCCCAGGCCTGATAAATGATGTCCGTTAAAGAAGCGTATTGAATGCCCTCCTCAACATTGTGCGACTTCCATTGGTCTGTCAAGTCCTTGCGAATCTCGATGCTCTTCAGGCGTTGGTTGATCCAGTTGTCGGAATAACCCAAACGCTTGTAGTCCCTCATCGCTTGCTGGATGCTCAATTCCGGATCCTGCATCTGATCCAGACGTTCGGCACCAACTTTTGCCAGCCATATCTTAAATGGCTCTGCCTTGGGCGACGGGATAGACTGAATGATACGCAGAAGTTGCTCTGTATCTGCGACATCAGTCATACGCATCTTGCCGTCTGCCGCCGGCAATTTCAACTGGTTACAATTTGTAACCGGTTCATTTCCTTCTTTTATAAGTCTGTTTTTCAAGACTTTCCAATAGTTGCGTGCAAGTTGGTAGTCATCGTTGTCCGTCAAGACAGCCACCACATCAACTATTGAGAAATACCACTTCTCATTATCTTCATCCCAAACGGAGCGTATCTGGTTTCCTCCGAATAGTTTTACTGAATTTCTCTTTATCATACCGTTTTCCTTATATGACTATAGATTCATTTGTCCAACGATTCTCTGTACGTAAGCCAATGTGTTCATCATACTGTCCCGCATACTCGACAACATAGACACCCTCGACTTTCTCGGAAACAACACCCATGCTGCATAAGGCGTCAAAGTCCCGTTGATAAACGTTCACACTGTAGTCGGACAGTCTCTTCATCAACATATAAGACGGACCATGCTGCGTCAGCTTCCTCACCAACTCGGTGCTGTCATTCCAACAAACTATGACATTCTTCCCTGTGTCCTCTATCAACCGGAACTCTTTTGCGGCAGTCTCAAAACAAGGGTCTTTTTTATAGAGATAATCCTTGATGTTTTTCTTGTCGAAACTATCTTTCCGGCAATATAATTGCCTAAAGTACAACTTCATAGTAGAGGGATCGAACCAATCGTGATCTCCAACTATGCTCTTTCTCGCATTATTGCCATCTTGAATATCACCTTTAGGAAGATTGTGTTCATTTGCAAGGCTGAACACGTATGTAGTACCGGTGTTCAGGTTGCCTTCCCGATTGCATCTTCCGGCTGCTTGCAGGACAGAGTCAAGTCCTGCCTCCTGTCGAAAGACAACAGGGAAGTCTATGTCAACTCCCGCCTCTATCAATTGCGTGGACACAACACGGATGATCTCATTTTCGTCATCTTTAAGGGCGGTCTTGATCTTTGCTATGGTCTCACGTATGTGAGCCGGACACATCATCTTGGAAAGATGCAGAGTGACACCTTCTTGTGGGAGACGCTTGTAGAGTTCTTTCGCATCATTTCGAGTGTTTACAACACAAAGCACCCTTTTATGCCGTGTCAGCATCCCGGCCACTTCATCGTAGGTTTTCCCTTCGTTGTCAATGTCGAGCCTTACTCGCCGCAGCTTATCATGAAGCCGGAAATTCTCCGGAATGATCTCCTTGATTTCGTTTATTCCCGAAAATGACGCCTTGGGGTTGCATCCCTCAATGACACCGCTCAAGACAGGCTGACTGGCAGTAGTGAACAAGACGGACATCTTGAACAGTTTGTTGTATGTCTTCAAGGAGTCAACAATGGGCTGTAAATAATCAACCTGAAGCGTCTGCACTTCATCCAATATAATGACGCTGTTCACTATGTTATGCAGTCTGCGGCAAACAGACGGTCTGTTGTCAAACATAGACTCGAACAGCTGCACATTGGTTGTCACAATTATCGGATAATCCCAGTTTTCGGTTGCTAACCTCATCCGTTCCCGAAGCCTTTCGTCTCTAATTTGTTCAGGGTCGGCATTGCTATGATGTTCCAGTACGTTTTCTTCTCCGAAGATATTCCTCAGGATGGATGCGGTCTGTACTATGATGCTCGTGTAAGGAATCGCAACGATCACCCTGTCTTGTCCATTATGAATGGCATGCCTCATCGCCCAAACCAATGAGGACAGCGTTTTGCCGCCTCCTGTCGGAACCGTTAAACTGTAAAAGCCAATTGGAGACTCTGAAGTCCTGATGCATTGGTTCTGTACTTCGTCCCTGACATGGTTGACCGCGGAATCTGTGGCATTTGCCTTTAGTTCAAGAAGGTAGTTCTCCAGCTTTGGAAGCAGTTCAGTCAAGGTCGCCTTCCCCGAACGTAGTTCAGAAGAAGTCTTATCCATAAAAGACTCTGTGTCAAGGTAGTCCGCATCCACCAAGCAGGAAAAGAGCATGCGTGCCAAATGGTGAAAATCATTTGGACTAAGAACAAACGGAGGTTTGTTTAACTTGATTGTTCCGATGTCTGTGTTAATCTCCGGGGGGAGTTGCCCGTCATGGTTCTGATCCATCTCCTTTTTGATAGCAGCATCAATCTCATCGGAATCGTGCAAGCCAGAATGGTGAGAAAGTATTTGATTAACGATCAGATTGTCCGCAGACTTTCCATATTGCTTCCCTGCGATGGCGCCACCGACATAGGCATGATGATAATTGCCGATGACCTTAACCTCGGGCGAATACCCGCTCACCTTTTTAATATGCTGCTGAAATGCATTGGACTCCTTGCCTTTGTCGTGAAGAAAGCCTAAAAGTCCACCCCAAGATGACATCCCGAACTCGCCGGCAAACCGAGACGCCAATCCAGCAACACCAGCACAGTGTTCCTCATTGGACTGAATTTTCCAACGATTATCGTCTTCCTTGAATAAATGTGCTATTATCATTGCTCGCAAGTATATTTCATTATGTAGTCAGAGTATTGTTCAGGATTGAGTCGATCCTTTTTTCGCGCCCCAAAGTTTCAGGGATGGGATAGGTGCCCCATCCTTTCTCGCGAGGGTTCTTGCTGATTCTTTCTTCAAACCACCAATGATAATGCTCGTCGGTAATCATTCCCAGGTCATGTGCCTCGTGTACCTGTGCCGCAACAGACACACCATAAATCTCCTTTAAGTCAATCATTTCCGCGAGGGTCAAACACTCCCTTTCCTCATTCCCGAATTCTTCAATAAAGGTCTTTTGAGGAAACAGGAAGAAACCGGAAAACCTGTCGCACAGTTTCTCTTCGTCCGCATCCCCGCTGAAATCAAGCAACAGATGTCCCAGCTCGTGGCAGACAGTAAAACGCAAACGTTCGACGGTGGTCTTTTCCGGTCGGACATCAACAAGGATCAGAGGATACGTGTTGTTCGCCCATGTACTCAGGCCAAGAATGCCGTCAGGCAACTCCATTGCCTTGACCTTGAGTCCCTTTCGTTCCAGCAGCCTCAAGATGCAGGGCAACGGGCCGTCCCCGCAGTTCCATTGTTCACGTAAAAGGAGTGCGGCCTTGGCGACATCTTCAGCCTTGGTGATCCTAAGTTCCGAAAGCGGATTTGAAAAGCGTACTGCCATGCCGCTCTCTTTTTCTTTGGCGAGGTATTGCTCCGTCCAGAAAGATAGAATCGCCTCAAGGCGGGCGGTCTCCACATCGGAGAGAACTCCTCCTGATGTCCTGCGCAGCATAGGGGTATCTATCTCTAAATCAGCACCCGAAAAGAAAGCCTCGCCTATGTCCAAAGCTTTGGCCAGGGCGGCAAGTGTGCCACGTTTGGGACACATCACCCCGGCTTCATATTTAGATAAACTTTGTTTGGTGATGGCACCGTTGGTTTTTGCGGCAAGTTTGTCCATACTCAATCCGCAAAGCAAACGCGCTTCACGCAGTCTTATATGAAACAAGTCATTAGTCATAGCGATACTATTTGTTGACAAATATAGCATTTTTATGATATATTGTCAACAAATTTCTTACATTCGTGAGGGAGTCTCTGGTATATCTGGGATAAAGCCCAAAAGTCTGCGTTTGGGCATGCTTCGAAAGTATTTAAATGGAACTAACATCTGTCCCCTGAGTTGCATCCAGGAAGTACTCCTTCGCCACATAGCGTTGTTGGACGCCATCGCATGTGTTTCTCTGGTCTGAGTGGACCAGGTCTGGGGAGACTGTCTTAAAAGCATAATTACCACCTTCGAGGATTGAAAATTCGTTGTCGCCCTTGTATAAGGGTACAGACTTTTTAACTCTCGCCGAGACTTCTAAGACAGTATGAGGAGGCATGGCGGTCTACGAGCTTCGCGCGCCCTATCCGGGTGAATGGCCGCCATAACCTCCAAACACACCGGAACTCAACGTGACACAAATCCTTATCATCTTCATTAGCATTAATCTTTCACTCGGCTCTGCACCTGACAGTGGAGGGTAACGCACTTATTATCATGTGGTTAAGCACTCGTCTTAAGTGCGGATTCGCTAAAGGCAAGCGGTTAAAATATTTATTACCAACCGCTTACAAATCACGAAAATATTTCCTTCCCGCTTGTGGCTGGCACCGGGCCATAGATGTGGCCTGCGTTCAAGGGCAGTCCGAGACAGGCTGACAATCGAGGGATTGAATGACATTTTCTCCATAAAGTGTCATCGAAACCATCTTTATGCAGGTCATGCACGACAATTTGGTAAAAGAATGTCGTCCATTCCCCGTCACCTGAATGCCAGCCCGAGTCCAGGTGCCTTGCAGGGTACAAGCAGAGGCGAGACCTTATCAGGGTCGCCCCGTGCCGAGGTGAGCAGCAGGGGAAGAGCTCGCTCTTTACCTTCAAACAAACAATTCAAAACAGCTTCTAAATGCTTGGAAGGCACATTCAAGTGAAAAACTTGTGTCTTCGCATTTGAGTTTTTCAGTCCGGGCCGACTTCCACCAATGCAGATTTGAGATGTGGCTGAAAGAGTTATGAAATATTCTCGCCGTCCTGTTCCATCTGCGCCGTTCGTCCGGTGGCTTGCGCTTTGGCCGGACAAAATGCGGAAATCATGCGCCATGTCCGGCAAGCAAGGCTTTCACCGGACAAACTATTGTGTCAACTCATCAAACTGCCCAGAAGTACCAGATCTGCGCGATGGAACTATTGAACCGATTGGCGGTATGCCTTCGACAAACAGCCTAATTGCTCGTCAGCGTTTACTTTGATGTTGGCGCGAAACAGTTAAAAGTCAATCATCATGATCGTTTCCGTTCTTTTACACAGGGTTTTGGACTCGAGCCCTTACGCTGGTGGATCAAGCCAGCCGATGAGCAAGCCGTGTTCTTTTACACAGGGTTTTGGACTTGAGCCATTGCTGCATCCGATGGACAAGCCCTATAGAACAACCACAAAAAAAAGTGACCCACAGACACCTGTAAGCCACTTTTTTTTGCGGAGAGAACGAGATTCGAACTCGTGATACGGTTACCCGTATGCAGGTTTAGCAAACCTGTGGATTCAGCCACTCTCCCACCTCTCCGGATGTTCTGGCCGAACGGTTGTCAAACCTTTCGTCGCTATTTGGACTACAAAGATACAAATTTTTCTTGTTTTCCAAGAATCTTGTTGAAAATCTCGACAAAAACAGCACAAAAGGCAACAGGTAGGTAGCAGTCGGGTAGCAGCAGGGCAATAGACGGGTAACAGACGGGTAATATACGGACAGTCGCCGTGTGCAACAAACAGACAGGCAATAGACGGGTAGCAGTCGAGTAGCAGCAGGTCAGCAGGCGGGCTGTCATCGGGAACCTCAACCGGCAAGGGTCAGCTATTCTGAAGCTTGTGGGTCAAGGCTATGAAATCATCCACACTCAGGCGCTCGGGGCGGAGACCGAAGACTGGGTCGGACAGGAGATCCGGTCTGATCAGCGGCTTGAGGGAATTGCGAAGGGTCTTGCGGCGCTGGCCGAAGGCGGTCTTCACTACCGTGCGGAAAAGCTTTTCATCGCAACCGAGGGATGTGCGAGAATTGCGGGTCAGGCGGATCACGGCGGACTGGACCTTAGGCGGAGGATTGAACGCGCCCGAACCCACTGTGAAAAGATATTCAATGTCATACCATGCCTGAAGAAAGACCGACAGGATGCCGTATGTCTTGGTGCCGGGCTTCTCGGCGATGCGCTCTGCGACCTCCTTCTGGATCATACAGACCACCTCCGGGACACGGTCGCGATGCTCAAGAATCTTGAAGAATATCTGCGAGGAGATATTATAAGGGAAGTTCCCGATCACTGAATATTCCCCCTCGAAGATGCCGTCAAGATCCATCTTAAGGAAGTCACCCTCAATCAGGTTGTCACCCAATTTCGGGAAATGCTTCTTCAGATAGACAACAGACTCGCCGTCAATCTCAATGACTTTCAACGCCAGTTCCGGACGTGGCAGCAGGTATTGGGTCAGGACTCCCATTCCAGGGCCGACCTCCAACGCCTGATGCCCCTCAAGAGCCCCGACAATGTTCTTCGCAATACTCTGGTCAGTCAGAAAATGCTGGCCGAGCGCCTTTTTCGCACGTACTTCCATAGGGACAAAGATACTGAATATTCTTCGATTCTGTAGCCGTGAAGAGTAAATGGTTGCTGATGAATATCTTGACCACTTCCCTTCGGTGAGATCAAGCGGAAGAGTAATAGCTATATTTCTGAAAACCAATGTATTAAGCACCACCAATTGATACAGAGTGAGTGACAAGTAAGATATTCTTAATGAATCAGATAGTAACTCCTCTTTGGCAGGAACCGACTAAAGGCAGCAGCGTTATCCATTATTACCCAATACTTTACACTATCCATAACGGTTACGGCTCACATGGAAACAGATCACTTCGACAGGCTCAGTGACCGCCGAGGTGACTGCTCAGCGACCGAAAAGGTGATTGTATGCGACCGAGATGATCGCTCGGTGTACAAAAAGGAGTTTCTATGTCAGATGTCAAGATTGTCCACTGATCCGTCACACATTTTTGGCGGTGGTGCAGCGGTTGACGAGGTAGGCGATGGAGACGTACGGGATGCCGGAGTTGGTGGCAAGGCCGATCTCGCAAGTGCGGCTGTTGGAGTAGCCGACCGGGACGCCTTTGACCTGGGCTTTTAGCTTGCGGAGGGCGTACTTGTTGAGTTCCGGGTGGGTCATTCCTTTGTCGCCGGCGAAACCGCAGCAGCCTACGCCTTCTGGAACAATCACGTTGGTGGAGCACATGCGGGCAAGTTCAAGCATCTTGCCGGTCTTGTGCATCAGGCGCATCGAGCAGGTGAGATGAATGGCTACCGGGGTGTCGGTCTGGTGGAAGTCCAGCCTGTCGGTCAGGAAACCAAGGATGAATTCGGACGGTTCGTAGAGATGCATCCTCTTTATTTTGTGCTCCATACGATGAAGGCAGGGGCTTTGGTCGCAAAGGACAGGGTAGCGGCCTTGCTCACTGGCCTGCCAAAGAGCCTCCTCCAGTTCGGCTGTCTTCCTGTCGGCGATCTCCGGCATACCCTTGCTTTCCCAGATCGTACCGCAACAAAGGGACGACATATTCTCCGGGAATATGACCTCGTAGCCTGCTTTGCCCAACAGCGACACCATCTCCTCGACAAGAGGCTTGTCCACGGCGTGGTGATGCTTCGGAAGGCCCATCATCTGGTTGATGCAGCTCGGGAAATAGACCACCTTGCAGACGGTCGGTGTTCCTGTGGCCGCTTCAGATGTTTGCGAGTCCAGGCTCATGGACAGGCTCCCCAACCTGGCAGGTTCCGTGACCGCTTCGGATGTTTGCGATTCCAGGCTCATGGACAGGCTCCCCAACCTGGCCGGTCCCGTGGCCGCTTCGACAACCGAAGCGCCATCGTGGCCAACGGCGGCGGAACTTACCAAAGCCCTGAGCGATTTAGGAATATTATAGGCCTCAGGGGTGGCTGGAGTCCAAAGCGGAATACGTATGGCGTTGTGCAGCCAGCGGCATAGGCCGCTCATGGCAAGGTCACCAAGCACGGTCTCGCCGGCCGTGGCCATCCTCAAAGCACCGCGAAGGCCACTCTTGACTCCGGCGTAATGACCGGCGACGAAGTTCCAGAAACCGTGGCCGAAAGAGCCCGCTGGCATATTCACCCTCCTCAGCTGATGAGTCAGGTCGGCGACATTGATGCCCATCGGACACGAAGTCGAGCAGAGGCCGTCCCCGGCGCAAGTCTGCTCCCCCGTGTAGGAATATTCCTTCTCAAGCGTCCGCAGACGAGTCTGTTCCGAGGCGGTCGGATCCGGCAACTCCCGCAGGGCGGTGATCTCACGTTGCGTGGCGATCCTGGTCCGGGACGAAAGCGTGAAGCCGCAGGAAAGGCAGTTCACCTCGCAGAATCCGCACTCGATGCATTTGTTCAGTTTCTTGTAGATCTCCGCCAACTCAGGCTCGACAGCCTTGCTGTCATCCGCCCACGGTTTCAGCACCGGCAACGCCTTGAAATTCTTCAAGAAGCACTCCGGATCATCGTTGAAGATCACACCAGGATTCAGAAGCCCGTGAGGGTCAAACAGTTCCTTCACCCGCTTCATTATCCCGAACGCCTTCTCGCCCCACTCGTACTTCACGAACGGAGCCATATTCCTGCCCGTTCCGTGCTCGGCCTTCAAGGAGCCGTCATATTTCCCGACCACCATCTCCGCCACGTCGCAGATCATCGCCTCATAGCGCCTCACCTCCGCCTCGGAATCAAACGACTGGTTGATGATGAAATGGAAGTTGCCCTCAAGGGCGTGGCCGTAGATGCAGGAATCGTCGTAGCCATGCCTGTCCAGTAACGCCGAAAGATCCACCGTCGCGTCAGGCAGATCCTCGATGTGGAAGGCGATGTCCTCGATAAGGCAGGTCGTCCCTTCGCGGCGCATTCCTCCGACGGACGGGAATATTCCCGAACGGATGGCCCAGTAGTTCCCCGTAATGGCAGGATCGCTACTGAATATGAACGAGTTGCCCTCCGCGTCATTCAGTACGGCAAAACGGCGCAGAACCTCGGAGAGTTTGCCGATGTTGGCATCCAAGTCCGTCTGGTCAGCACCCGTGACGCGAAGCAGGAGAGCGGTCAGATCCTTGTCGGGATATTCATTAAGCATCGGGTCATCTACTGACGCAAGCGACCGTTTGTCAAGCAGTTCAGCGGCATCAAGCACCGCAGGATTGATTTCTTTCCTGAGCGCCACAACGGCCTCGGCAGCCTCCCTTATCGTCCCGAAATAGACCATCGCTGAAGCTTCCTTGGACGGCAGCGGCAGAGTCTTCATCGTGACCTGGCTCATAAACGCCAGCGTACCCTCGGAGCCGACCAGCAAATGGGCGATTATGTCGAACGGATCTTCAAACCTGATGAAAGGGAATATGTTGAGTCCGGTGACGTTCTTTATTGAGTATTTGTACCTTATGCGTTCGGAGAGTTCCTTGTCGGCAAGGATTCCGTCCCTCAGTTCCTCGATTCCTTTGATGAAATCCGGATGGCTGGCCCTGAAAGCCTCTCTGGAGGTCTCGTCCCCCGTGTCCAGCACCGTTCCGTCAGCAAAGACCATCCGCACGCTCTCCAGTTCCTTGTCGCTGTTGGCGTGGGTTCCGCAGCTCATTCCGGAAGCGTTGTTCATCACGATTCCGCCGACCATACAGCTTCCGATCGAGGCCGGATCCGGGCCGAATTTCCGACCATAAGGCTTCAGGATGGCGTTCACCCTCGCCCCTACGATTCCCGGTTCGAGGGTTATCTCGGAAGCGTCCTCCGAAACCATGTATCTTTCCCAGTTCTTTCCCGCCACGATCAGCACGGAATCGCTGACAGCCTGACCCGAAAGGCTGGTTCCGGCGGCACGAAAAGTCACCGGGACATCAAACTTCGATGCCGCCTCAAGGATCTTCGAGACTTCTTTCTCATTGGACGACCGGATGACAATCTTCGGCACAAGCCTGTAGAAACCAGCGTCGGTGCCCCAGGCGAAGAGCCTTATCTCATCGGTGTAGAGTGCGTTCTTGGGCACGAATTTCCCTACTTCCTCAAGGAAACGTGAATATTTCTCTTCCATATTCAAGTAAGATACACTACTATGTAATACATCATCATTCCGCTGGCAATCAACTTGATGCCGGTTCCGCAAAGGAATCCCATAAAGGCTCCGAGGGCGGATTTGGCGGACTCCCATCCGTTCTTGTCAGCGAAAACCAACTCGGCGAGAAACGCTCCAAGAAGAGTGCCGAGGATGATTCCGACCGGCGGGACGAAGAGGCCGACAAGCATCCCGGCTATGGCTCCCCGGCCAGCGGCTTTAGTTCCGCCCGTGACCTTGGTGAACCAGGACGGCACAATGTAGTCGATGATCGTCACGGCCGCAGTGATTCCCAGCCAGACGAGCAGAAATGTCAGCGACATCGGTTCTCCGGCCCCGTTCGTGCCTTTGCCCCAGAAATAGAGAATCATCAGCCCGACCCAGCTGACAGGAGGACCGGGCAGGGCGGGAACAACACTCCCGATGATGCCGACCACTCCTGCCAGCACGGCAAGGATGATGACCAAAACGCTCATTGTTTAAATCCGCGAGGCTATCGGCTAAGCCATAGCGGCCTCGACATCGTCCGGCTGGATCGGAAGGCGGTTCGGGCCTGTGCGGCGCGCGCCGTCCTCTGTCACAAGCACATCGTCCTCCAGACGGATGCCACCGAAGTCGAGGTAGTCGTGCTCCAGCTTGTAATAGTTCACGAAGCCCTTGTCGCGCTTCTCGCTCTTCCACTTCTCGATGAGGGCCGGAATGAAGTATATTCCCGGCTCATCTGTGATGACATTGCCCGGAACAAGTCGGCGCGCCATTCTGAGGCTGCCGAGGCCGAGCTGCGTGGAGCGTTTCTGATCCGGATCGTAACCCACGAGATCCTCTCCGAGGTCCTCCATGTCGTGAACGTCAAGTCCCATATTGTGGCCGAGTCCGTGAGGCTGGAACAGTCCGGCGATGCCTTCGTGAAGCATATTGTCCAGATTGCCGCGCACGATGTCCAGAGATCTGAGATCCTCCAGCATCAGCTTGGCGACGGCCAGATGAACGTCCCTATAGGCGACTCCCGGCTTTGTCAGATTGAACGCCAACTCGTTGCAGTCGCAGACTATCTGATAGATGTCCCTCTGCTTCTGGGTGAACTTGCCGCTGGTCGGCAGGGTGCGGGTGAAATCAGAGGCGTAGTGCATATTATTCTCGGCACCGGCGTCGATCACCATCAGCTTGCCAGGCTCGATGACCTTGTCGTGCAGATGATTGTGCAGAGTCTCACCATGCTGGGTAAGGATTGTCGGGAACGACACGCCCCAACCTTCGCTGAGGGTCACACCCTCCATCTTGCCGACAATCTCCTGCTCGATGATCCCGACCTTGACGCTGTTGCGGGCCACAGTATGCATCCTCTGTCCGAGAGCTCCGGCATCGTCGATCTGCTCGATCTCGCACTGTTCCTTGACAAGCCTCATCGAGATGACAGCCTGCACGAGTTCCTTGGAGGCGTGCTTGCCGCCGTCCTCGTCGATAGGGGCGACACGGGCCACATCCTCATTGGATATTCCCACAAGGGCGGCGAGTTTCATCGTGTTGTAGTAGCGGCTCGGAGGAAGGAAATGAATATTCCTGCCTGTGGCCAAAGCCTTAGTGACGGCGATGTTCAGAGAACCGTAAGATGCTGAATGATTTACGCCAACCTCGGCGGCCTTGGAGGCGACCGATGGCTGAGGTCCCATCCAGATGATGTCTCCGATCTCCACATCGTCGGCGAAGATGGTCTCCTCTCCGCTGTCAAGGTCCAGGATGGCCGCATAGCGTGGCTCGTCGAGTCCGAAATAGTACAGCCAGGATGAGTCCTGACGGAATTTATAGGCGTTGTCCTTGTACTGGGCGGCCGCTTCGACGTTGCCCACGAACAGGGCTATTCCACGCTTCCCCTGCGGAGCGGTCTGCGCCATCTTCTCCAACAGAGCCTTGCGTCTAGCGATGTAGATCTCTTTTGCGAACATATTCTTAGGTCTTTATGTGATTGAACTTCGGCAAGCCCTGTCTGCGGCCACAGAACCTCCGTGACAGCCAAGGCCTCAATTACAAACTTACATAAAAATCTGCGATTTTTACGCCCGTCCAATAAGAAAGGAACAGTTTTTTAGAGGAAATATACAAAATTGATATGTAAATTGACACTTAGTAATCCTTAAAAAATATCGGACTTATGCACTTTAGGCTTGCTCGTAATAAAGGCGCCACTTATGTGACCTTGTTATGGATTGCAAGCCAAAAGTGGATAGTCGCTGACATCAATGAATACCATAGCCTCTCACTATCAAGCTTTTC
>ULRO01020624.1_pt1 | contig 50198 bp, 40 predicted proteins | sample 1955421 | NCBI WGS metagenome assembly ULRO01 (sample SAMEA4835682, study PRJEB28245) | human gut metagenome | biome: gut microbiome; material: fecal sample | place: Denmark | collected 2008 | reverse complement strand
AGCTTCTCTGTGCCCTTCTTCTGCCTCAGCGTGGGCACAGGAGACAGGATCAAGCTTCTCTGTGCCCTTAAACCAAGGTATGGGGCGTTACACACAAAATTTGATAATTACGCCCCGCATGCCGAAAACTACCGGGGCTTATTTGACTAAATTTGATGATTACGCCCCGCATAACGAATAAGACTGGAATTTGTGCACAAGCGCCCATTGCTGTCCTCACTATGCCTATGCGCGGCTATACTTTCGTAAACTTTCAAGTTAGCAATTTTTCAAAAATGCTACTATTTATACCAAAATCAGCTAAAATAGAAAAAAATATATCTATAAAAAGGGCCATTTTTGAAAAACATTGTTTTGGTGCTGAAGGGTGGAATATAATCCTTAAAAATTAAAATTGTCCACTATTTTGTCCAATTATGCCTTCAATGGTGAAATGGAAGACAGGCAAACAAAAAGACAGTGCTTTGAGCGGCGACTTCGGTGAAGCCCAACTCCCTACACTGTCTTTTTATCATATGCGGCTCATTGCTCACATAAGCTCTCAACTCACATCAATAATACATCGCTCCCTGTAAAAATCCCCAAAAATAATATACTCCGCATACAAGGTGCCACAGGTAAGCCATCCACTGTACTGCTACGGCAATCCTTCTCTTCCGGGTGTCGGCGTTCGCTGTCGCGCGGAGCAGTACCAGCAGTGCTCCCACAAATGCGAAGAAGATTCCGTACATGTAGCCCCAGGAGAAATTGAAATCCATCTCCCGGAATCCTTTTTCATACAGGAAGAATGCCATAAGGAAGCTCATCACATACACCTGCCAGGAAAAACGGTAGATGCTGTCCTTGTGCAGTTCCTTGTAGTTCAGCAGAAGTACCAGGATTGGGAATCCGATGGCCAGGCCGATAGCCAGGGGCAGATTGCCACAATACTGCGCCCATACATGGCCAAAAGTAAATCCGATGCCGCCTTCCTGTCCCTCCTGCGGTACGAACACTCCCCGGAACTGGTAGAGCAGATCCATAAAAGTCGGAATAAAACATACTCCCAGCCACACCGTGGGGACAAAATTCCGGAATCTGCTGCGGAACATTCTCCACAGCATCAAAATCCCCGCAGCTCCGACCAGCACTATGGTAAAACTGGGTTTCGTCATGGTCGCCAGCAGCAGATATATTGCAAACAGAATATAATCTCTCTTATGCTCTCTGACCGCATTTGGCTGCTCATACACCGGCAGCAATTCACCATACTTAAAAAATGCAAGAATTGCGAACGGCCGTGCCGCCATATAGGTGGCATTGTGAAATGGATTCGGCGTAAATACCCCGAGATATTTGTATTTGATACCGGGGAGATAAATCCCTGTCGGCGGATATACCATCGACACAAAAAACAGGGATACCGCTGCCGTTCCTGTGAGAATCCCCGGAAGCCAAGGTTTTCCGGGCATAGCCTCCTGCAGCTTTGCTCCCACATGCTTGTCCAGCATCACCTTCAGAGCGATCATTGCTCCGCTGTTTAACAGCATCGTGGCCAGTGCCATGGCTAACTCCGCTCCGCCGGTAAAGGAGGCGGTCACCAGATGGATCGTCGCCGCCAGCTTGAACAAAACCGGGTAAGGGAAGCTGTAACCGCTGTCCAGTCCCTGCATCTCCAGAATATATGCCTTCATATCGGAATGATACAGTCCCGTTCCCAGCATGCTTTCCACACACTGCCGGTAAAACAGCCAGAACGTAACGGCCGATGCGATGGCTACCAGTGCAGCAAACACCGAAATTTCTATCCAATTTTTCTTATTTTCTTTCAAAATACCGTTCCCTGCCACTTTCTGATTCATTCCGCTATTTCCCATGATCCGGCACAGCTACGGGCATTCCCCATGATCCGGCACAGCTCGGGCATTTCCCATGATCCGGCACGGCTCCGCCCATTGCCGGATCTTATTTCAGCTTCGTGTAATAAGCTACCACCTTTTTCACTGCATGGATCACATCTTCCACATCATCATCCGTCAATCCGTAATACAGAGGAATACTCATCACCTCGTTGTAATACTTCTCCGCATTGGGGCACAGTCCCTTCTGATATCCCAGCTTCTCATAATAGGAATGCCAGTAGACCGGCAGGTAATGCACCTGAGGGCAGGTATTCTCCGCATACAGAGCATCGAAAAACTGCCTTCTGTCGCAGTTCAGGTTCTCCAGATTCAGATGCAGCACATACAGATGCCAGGTCGTGTCAGACTCCGGGATCTCCTTCTGCAGGATCAGTTCCGGCATTTTGCCGAACGCTTCATTATAACGCTTATGGATTTCTTTTCTACGCTGTTCAAATGCAGGGAGCTTCTTCAGCTGGCTCAATAGCAGTGCCGCCTGGAAATCCGTCATACGATAATTGAAGCCCAGCTCTACCTGCTCGTTGTACCACAGCGCATCGGTGGGATGTACCATTTCTTCCGGGTCCCTCGTAATGCCGTGGGTACGCAGCCGCATCAGATGACGATACAGCTTCTCATCATTAGTCGTTATGGCGCCGCCTTCTCCGCCGGTCACCGTCTTGACCGGATGGAAGCTGAAGCAGGTCATATCTGCCAGGCTTCCCACAGGCTGGCCCTTATATTTCGTGCCGATGGCATGCGCGGCATCCTCGATCAGGAGCAGATCGTGCTCCTTACAGATCTCCCGGATCTCATCCAGCTCCACTGCCTGACCGGTGAAATCTACCGCAACGATCGCTTTCGTCCTGGGTGTGATCAGCTTGCGGATGGACGCCGGATCGATATTGTAGGTCTCCGGATCAATATCTGCGAAAACAGGCTTCGCACCCGCATATAATACACAGTTGGAGGATGCAGCAAAAGTGATCGAGCTTACGATAACCTCATCTCCCTCACCAAAGCCTGCTGCCAGCGCCGCCAGATGCAGTGCAGCGGTACCGTTACATACCACAACGGCGTATTTTGCATGGGTCAGTTCACACAGATGCTGCTCCAGCTCCTTCACCTTAGGTCCGCAGGTAATGTAGTCGCTGGTCATGACTGCTGCCACCGCATCCACATCTGCCTGGTCAATATATTGCCGTCCGTAGAAAATTTTATTCTCTCGTACAGGTTTTCCTCCAAAAATAGCCAGTTCTTCTTTATTTTCCATTATTATTTTCCTCATTTCCAAACAGTTTGTATTGCTGTAACCATTCAGGACCTCATTGGCAGAATCACCTTGGCACTGAATAGTTACATTCTATCATAACTCCTACGGAAAGACAACATTCCGTGTTGCGGCATAACACCGGAAAACTTTGCACTATCTGTTGTCTGTTCCCGGGGAAAATGATATAATGAGCGTTGTCTTTCATACCTATTGCCCCAAAGGAGTCTGCCATGCATAATAAAAAGTCGGCATTCCGGATGATCGCCGTTACCTTACTGCTCATCATCTGCCTGATCATATTTATCATTATCCGTTCTGTTTCTTCCCATCATTCAGACAGCTATTACTCTGATCTGCAACGGATGCGATCAGAATCTTATGAGGGTATTTTTCTGTCCATGTACAGTCCTGAAGTATTTCACGAAGAAGATTTCTCCACATTCCGTGGCCTTACGATCATCAAATGCGAAAATACTGCCAAGAGTCTGCATGATGTTGCAGACTATTTAGACACAGCATTTTCGGCCAGCAACGGGATCACCAATATCTATCTGGGTCTGGATCCGCTGGCCCTCTGGGAGCACAGCAATAAGCAGCTGCGCCACTGGAACAGGGATTTGAACCAATACCTGCTGCCCTATGTGGAAGCACATCCCGAGGTCAGCTTCGAGATTCTGTATCCCGCACCTTCCATGCAATACTGGCTTGCTCAGACCGATGAGACCAGAACGCTGTGGATGACGACCTGTAAGTCCCTCGTCTCCACTCTCAACGGGTATTCCAATGTTACCATGTACTTTCCCGGAGCAACCCATTGGCTGATCAACAATCCGGGAAACTATCTGGATGACTTGCATTATAATGATGCGGTAGCACAGAAACTGATCATGTTCACTTTCTGTGACGGAGCCATGGTCATTACACCGGGAAATGCGGATACCCTGGAATCCATGCTAAATGATATGGTAGCGGAAGAAAAAGAAGCTCCTACGGTATATCCCGATCTGTCCGATCTGTCTGTTGTCTTTTTCGGTGACAGCGTCATCGGCAACTACACCGGAAGTTTTTCCATCCCCGGTGTCGTCAATGGTTTTTCGGGCGCACATGTGTACAACTGTGCCCAGGGCGGAGCTACTGCCTCCAAGGATCCTGCTACCGACGATCCTGCAGCTGCCATGAGTTTTGTCATCGCTGTCGATACCTTTCTGAAACAGGATCCCACTGTTCTGAGGGAAGACACTGTCTATCGTACCTCCCTGGAAGCTTATCTGAATGACGATCACCGGGGGCGCAGATTATTCTTTGTGATCAATTATGGTCTGAATGATTACTTTTCCGGCTATGCCGTGGATGATCCGGAAGATCCTTACGACACGGTGACCTACTGCGGCGCACTCCGAACAGGAATCCGCAGCTTACAGGAAGCCTATCCCGATGCGCTTATCCTGTTAGCAGCTCCGAATTATATTACCTTTTTTGAAAACGGTACAGAGCTTCACGGCGAGGCAGGCAGTACGCTGACAGCTTATGTACAGGGCGCCGCTGATGTGGCAGACCAAATGGGCGTTCCCTTCTACGATACCTACCACCGGTTAGGCGTCACAGAGGATAACGCTGCCGACTATCTGGCAGATGCCGTACACCTTAACGAAGAAGGACGATTCCTCTTCGGAACCGCCCTGATCGCAACACTGGATCATTCTCGTTAATTACATACTCCGTCCTCTCAATCCTTGTCTACCGTGAGCAGGAAATACTCTCCCACCGTGTCGATCACTTCATAGGGGAATTGCAGATACTGCAGTTCGTCCTCGTGGAGTACCATCAGGCCATCCCCAACGAACTCCGCCAGTTCCGCTCCGGATCTCTCAGGATAAATGTAGTGATAACGCTGTGCGTAGTCCTCGCTCTGATAGTACCGGGCATCTATTCTGCAGGCATACTGGGTCAGGATCTCCGTAGCTAACTGGTTAAACTGCCAGCCAAGATTACCCGTAATATACAGGCTGTCGTATTCTTCCATGCTGTCAGCTTCGGCTACGGCATCTAAGAAATCCCTGTTGTAATAGTATCTGCTCTCTTCCGCATACTCTGTAAAATACGTTGTGAAAAACAGCACACTGCTGACTGCATACGCAGCTACAATGACCGGGAAAAGCTTTCCGAATTTATCCACCACCAGTGAAATGCCGTAAGCACACAGCAGGATCACCGGGTAGAAGATGATGTTGACCCGGTTGATGTTCACCTCATAAGTGATCAGTCCCACCCAGATACCGGTGATCAGGAACCCCCATAATGCCAGCATCTTCGTCTGTTCCTTCGTATCCTTTTCCCAAAACAGGCGCTTCGTGAATATTAGGATCCCTGCCAATACGAAGGGAATCGATACATGATACATAGGTCCGAATGCCCCGATCGAATTAAAGAAGATATCCGGCAGCTGCAAGAATACGTGGGAAATGAGCGCCCAGGCATTCCTTCCCAACTGTGCCAAAGAAAAATTCAGCAGCAGAATATCCGCGCTTCTCACGCTGTCCGGAAAATAGGGCATGGTGAAAAACGGTGTCTCAACCGTCATCCCAAGGTGTAGCGCATTGATTCCCAGTACGATAACTTCCGGAAGCGCCACAAGTGTGAATATTACCGCACACAGCAGTCCCTCCCGTAATTTCAGCTGCTTTTTCCACAGACACCATATAAAAAACACAAACAAAAATGCCGTGACGGAGTACGCCGCCACACCATAGCAATAAAATGTCAGGCCGAAAAAGAGCATGGATACATACAAATACCGCCTTTTCTCCAGTCCCAGCAACAGCAGATAAAATGCCAATAAAAATACATGTGGGAACAGATTGCAGTCCAACGACCAGCGGCTCTGCATGAACTGCCAGGGATTCACTGCCGTCAAAAGCATCGCTATAAAAGCAATCCTCTCATCAAACAGCTTTTCCGACACTAAATATACCAGTGCAACCGCCCCACAGGATACCAGCAGCATCGGCAGCCTCACTGTCACGGTGCTAAAACCAAACACCCTGATAAACGGCACCATACAATAGGATAGCAGAACACTCATCTGACTGTATTTCCAGGCCTCAAAATGAACCGGCAGAAACGTGCCATAACGGTCAGTACCGTATTTTGATAGTGCCCATGCATCCATGGCTCCCATGGCTTCATCCTGGTTGATCCCATCCGGCACTGAGCCAAACCGGATACACCGCAGAATGATCGCCAGCATCAACACGGACCAGAACAGTATTTTTTTCTTCTTCGCAGTCATAGTCATCGTAATATTTAATCCTTCCGGTATTCATACTTGTGCTTATCATCCACGCTGATCTCTGCACCGATCTGCACTTCGATCACCTGCAGTTCCGTATCCGCAAGGATCGTATGCTTACAGCCTGCTTTCATAGTCAGGACATCGCCCGGCTTCACCGGCCGCTCCACACCGTCCAAAATTGCCCGGCCTTCTCCGGCAATGACCGTCCATACTTCATCGCGGAAATCATGACTATGATAATTCATCCCATGTCCCGGATTCAATGTTACCTTGATCGTCATACTGTGATCCTTCACATCCAGAACGCGGAAACTCCCCCAGGATTTTTCGGCGAACATTACCCGCTGAACAAATTGATTCACGTAAGGTTTGATATAGCTCGACTGCTCCTTATCCGATACCAGGATTCCCTCCGGACTGGCCGCCACGACCATATTTTTCAGTCCCATGCACAGAATCGGTACATTCAGTTCATTCACCACATGCACATTTTCACAGGTATCGTTCAGAACCCCCTGTCCGACACACTGACTGTCCATGGCCTCCGTCAGCGTATTCCAGGTACCCAGGTCCTTCCAGGTCCCTGCGAAGCGCATCACTTCTATGGCAGACTCTTTTTCCACCACGGCATAGTCAAAGCTGATCTTCTGCAACGTATCATACTTCTGAAATAAGTCTTCATAATCCGTAAAATCTATGAGTTCATGGGCGCGTTTCAGCACATAGCCTAACCGGAAAGCAAACACACCGCCGTTCCACAGAGCACCTTTTGCAATATATTCCTCTGCGGCTTCTTTCGTCGGTTTCTCCCGGAACATCGTTACACGGCTCAGATCGTCCGCCGTCTCCGGTATGATATAACCGTATTTTTCGCTGGGATACGTGGGTTCGATCCCCATGAGCACAAGATTCGCCTCAGACTCTCCCGCGCGATCACACAATGCCTGCAGCGCCTGAAAATAAGCCGTCTCCACATAAGGATCCACCGGACAGATCACGATCGGTTCCTCTTCCGCTACCCCCAGCACATCCTTCAGATATGCCACGGACAGTACGATCGCCGGAAAAGTGTCCCGTCTGCAGGGTTCCACACTGACCCCTACATCCTGCCCCAGCTGACTGTAAATAGCTGACACCTGGGACTTGGAAGTGGCGATTGTCACCTGTGCCTCCGGGTCTACTTCCCGTATCTGACGGCATACCCGCTGCACCATGGATTCCAGACCGCCGTCTGCTGTATGAAATATCTTAATAAACTGTTTGGATCTTATCTCATTGGACAAAGGCCACAGACGCTGCCCGGAGCCACCTGACAAAAGTATAATATTCATAGCTTGTCCTCTCTGCTTTTTACTATCTCATCATACCACATTATTTAATATTTGCGAATCTTCATATAGGTATTGCCCCAGGCCTTCCAATCTTCCAGCCATACGACATCCTCTCCCTCCGGCAGGATATCATAACTCGGATTCACACATCCGAGTACCAGTTTCCCCTGGGCCACGGCAGCCTGTATCTCCTCCTGTGAAGATACCAGTCGAATCTTCTCCCTGTATTCTGCCGGCAACACATAATAATTCACAATCGTGGCTCCACAGCCGTCCGATCTGATGCCGATCTCACCATACCGGTCCACAAGGCTTTTGAGAATCTTCTTCGCCGTCACACCATAATAATCCATCTCGTACCGTCCACAGGCATCACCACCTGCCAAAATATTCGTATAAGCGCTGGAACTCTGCCCCGTCAGTGCAATTCCCACTCCGTTACATCCTATGAGCACCACCAGCATAGCAGTTGCGATCCTTCTCGCGCGGATTCCCGGTTGCTGCAACAGATATCTCACTGCATAAGCCATCATCACGATCATCGGTCCATAGATAAAATACATATGCCGCCACCCGTTGTACAGATTCGGATCGCACAGCATTGCTGCCAGCACCGGAATCCCGGAGGTCAGTGCGAACAGCGGATAGATACGATCCGCGAAATCCCATTGATGCTTTCTGCCTTTATAGAGCCAGATGCCGATACTGCTCCACAGCAGAACACTGAGATAGACCGGAATCGTCAAGGCGATCAGTTTCGGCAGATAATACCATGGCAGAGGATTCGTGGAATGCACATACCATGTTCCGTCAAACAATACCTTACCGTCCATTCTGGAAAAGTTCGTACTGTTTGAAAGGTTCCACAGCAGAAATTCCCACAAATGAAATCCCTGCCCCCAGATAGCCGGAGTCAATGCCAAATAACTCAGAAAACCGACAACTGTTGCCGTAAGTCCCACGAAAAAAGTTTTCCCGCTCCACTTTTTCTCTTTCGTCAGGATCAGCAGATAAAAGCCACCAATCATTGCAAAAACATAGATCCCGCTGATCTTCAGATTCCCACAGAATCCGGCGCAGATTCCCAGCAGACATGCATTTTTGAAATCCTTACGCTCCAAAAAACGGATTCCGTAAAATAACATCACAATGATCAGGGACATCAATACGGAATCTTTATTGTTGTATAATCCATCCGCAAATATCCTGGGTGTCAGAAACAGCATAAGTGTTCCCAGCAATGCTGTCCTCCTGTCCCGGAACAGCTCCCACAACAACCGGTACATATAAATCACGCCCAGGAAAAACATCGCATACGTATACGCATGCCATACCTCACTCTGCAGCCTGGCCGCTTCCGGATGCTGCTCCAGCTTCATTAATAACGGTGCACACAGATAATACGGCGCGCTGCCATGATCTCTTTCTATAGATTCGCAGATCGGGCGATACCCATCCTTCCATTGAAACCAATTTGTGATCTTCGAAATCTGTAACGTCTCACCATATTGCAAGATATTCATATACAGAATCTCTTCTTCCGAATGCTCATCAAAATAAACACCTGTCTCCCGCAGAAAAAAAGCTCCAAAAAGGAACATTGCCACAAATATGCCCAGGATCGTATACCTTTTTTTCTGTTCTGTCATGGTCTGCATGTCTCCCCTAAAAATCTTTACTGCATAATTATAAAACGTTGTCATCGTATCAAGAAATATGATAAAATTTTAATTTTTCATCTATGTATAATCCCTCTTTATCACCGATACGTTTTCTGACTTTTTCCCATCCATCAGCGCCTTCTATTGCTTTGATAAATGCAATTTTCCCTGAAATTCTACGTTCCTCATAAAATAAATGAGTCTCATCACCTATTCCATATTCTCGTAGTTTCCTCGCCTGTTCCCGATAATTATAATATTCTTTTACTACATCATATATATATTGTCTGCCGACAGATAGTTTATTACCTTTCGCAAAATGTACAATATTTACGCCTATATACTTTATATGTTGCCCATCTTTCTGCAAAAACAATCTTTTTTTCTTCTTGGAATTAAGCTTTAATTTTAATTGTCTTAACCATTTAATAACCAGATCATCAATTTCATCGTATTCCACTGTTTCGAATTCTGTTTCTTTTGAAATCAGTATGTCATCTGCATATCTAGTATATTTATAGTTCTTTTTCTCACAATATTCGATAATTTGCTGATCAAATTTCAACATATAAATATCAGACAATACCGGTGATATTACCAACCCCAAAGGAAGCATACCTTCATAGTAAAAGCTTGAAATTATATTCCTCATCACCTTCTTGTAGGCAAAATTGATGGAGAATATGTTCATTACAGCATCCAGCAATATATCCATATCAATACTGTTAAAAAAGCTACTGATATCATACTTTATAAATCCATTATTATTTTGATGCAGTTCAACACATTTTTTTATCGAGCTTCCTTTTTTATATGCATAAGACTTCTCACTGGATACATAATTTTTTCTTAATGCATCATTTATTCTTTCATGAATCTTTCGGAGTTTCTTTCCTGTTTCTGTCTCACTGTATTTTATAAATTCTCTTCTTTTTCCATTTTTCAGCAAATAAAATTTTGAGTAAAACTCTTCCGGATTTTTCTGACATTGTATTAGAAAATCATAATCTTGCACCGATATATCAAATATCTCCAATGGATTCCCCATTTTTTTGTCAGCATAGGGTTCTAAAATAGTGTCCATGTGTCTGTCTACCAAACGCAACCCCATATATGTCGAAAAGCAATGATATATATAACAAAATGTCACTATATGATAAATCAAATCTCGAAAAGAACACTTTAAGATAGTATTAATCTCTATATCTTCATTCGTTGGCAAGCCCTTTCTTAGCAAATAATTATCAAAAGTATCTGTTGTCATCCTTAATATATCATCAACATCAAAATCTTTGATTGAAGCATTTGGATTTGTAACCAATTTAGCGCTATATTTTTCATACATTAAAGATGCTACAATATAAAACACCAAACTAATTGAAACATTTAAAAAAATTCTATTTTCCTTTCTTCTATAGCATATCCGGTAATCATCCATCGGTGTAGTTTCTTTTTCATCCAAACAAATCAAATGAACTTTCTTTGTTTTCAGCGCAATGTCATCCAGAAGATCTCTACGTATATTTTCAGGAACTATATCGTCTATAAATCCATAATGTTCCACAGCATAATCAGTTGCAATCACACTTCTGGTTATAGCCGGACGATACTCTATATATTTTGCCTGCCTGGAATTCATTTTTAAAATTACATCTTTTACAAAATATCCGACATTCTTCTTATTCAAAATATCTGATTCCTTCGGGATGTATGCTACGACTTTATTTAAGAACGCGTGGTTCATAAACAACCCCAGTTCCGATGCAGCAGATAATGTATCCAAAAAAATATATGTTTTCTGAGAAATTGACGCGAAGATTTCTTCCATTAATTGAATATTAATTTGGGGATCCTTAATATTCTCTTCCGTCAAAAAATCATCTATAATAAGAGGTAACACGCCATCTTTAAAATTATCTTTAAAGCACTTTCGCAAGATATTCCTTCTGTCACTTTTATTTGTTTTTTGACAATATGGTCCACATAAAAAAACAATAGGCCTTCTTATTATAATTTCGTCCCTTAAAATGTATCCCATTTTTTCTCCTTTTGTAAAAAAAAAGAAATCCTACCAGTTGAAAAAGGAAGTGCAAATCAATGTCTGAGCTTTTTGAGCGCAGGCGCGCGAGAAAAGTAAGGGCATTGATTTGGGCTTACTCTTCTCAACTGTATGCAAAACTCCTTTTTAATATCTTTGTCATAGACAAATACTAGGATTTCTTTATATTCATATTAGCATCATACTCTTTCTGCGTCAAATAATATTTATATGTCTCCCGTCCTTTGCGCAGTTCTTTCGCATGATATATGAAACGCTGCGTTCTGTTATCCCAATTCCATCCCAATTGCTGCAGTAGTAAACTATCTTTTTCTTCGAGCAAAATTATAAGCAGGCGGATAATTCCATTTACGTATACTCGTTTTTGTGCTGTGCTTCTTCGAAATAATGCATTACTTTTTTCCTGAATTAAAACAATTAATATAAGCAATTCTCTATTCGTTATAGAAAAACCTGTTTGTGGTACAGCAATTTCCAGCAAGTCTTCTATGTATACAGGCTTTTTCATTTTATATGACAGTCCCTGATTGTAAAACTCGCCATTCTCTTTTTGTTTCAATTGTTTTTTTAGGCATTCCTTAAAATATAATCTATTTTTGCTTTTCATCCCCCTAATTGCATCATATATCTCCACAATAGACATATAAATATTGGCTTTACTCCTGGTAATGAAAAAATAGATTTCATCCTGGGTCACTTGAATTCCATACTCATATGTCTGTTCCCCATAGGGCACCGATATTTTTTCTAACATCATGTAATGTTTTCTGTCCTGAATACTATATTCTTTATCAGTGTATTCTTTCATTTCAATCAAGCGCTTTGCTCTCATAACAGGTATAAAATTTTTCATCTGTATCTACCACATTTTATCTATTTTAGTCAAAGAAACTATAAATTATTTTTATTATAATATAGTCATTTTCAATTGTCACTTACTCTTTCAGCGTTTAAAAAACGAATATCTTAAATGTAACGAACACAATTTTTCTCCAGTATTGTTCTATTTTTCCATTCTATTTATTATGTCCAGCGCTTTAGATGAATAACAACTCAAAAAGGAACTCAAAAATTTGAGTTCTTTTTTGAGTTCCTTTAAAGAACTTAAATTACTCAAGTTCTTTTTTGAGTTCCTTTTGTCTTGCTCTTACAAAAATAAACTACGACCACCAATACATACAAAATATAAGCACTATTTGCGCTCATTTTCCCAAATAGCTTTCAAGCTCCTCTACAAGTTCAAATACTCTAGTAGCAGGGACCATTGCTGACATACTTGCTACATCTGCATCAACAAATTCAGCATACATTTTCCGGGCCCTTCTTTTTGCTTCTTCTTGTGACCCCAATGAGTTCAATATGTCGTACAAGTCTTCTCTCTTTTTGGAATAATCAAAATATTTGTTTAATTTTTCTATATATTGTTTTCTCCCATTATCCGAACGATAATCTTCAAAGTACAGTAAAAACCATAATTCAATACTTTCGTTTGACCATGCAACAGCCATTTGTGGTTTCTTTCTAGCTTCCGCTTCAAACTGCGTATTATCAAAATTGTCTAAGGGAAAATCATCTTTATCGTACATAAGCCAAAACTTCTCATAATGCTTCCATTTGCCTTGATTAATCATACTATCAACAAATCTTATCAATCCCTGGGTATTTCGTCCGGTTCCATAGACTGCGATATGCGGATTCCTGGTTTCATTCTTATATTTTTCATTTACTTTATTTACAAGTCCTTTTATATATATAGGTTCCGTTTTAATGCCTTCACTCACTATCATTGTATATGGTGGAAGATGTTGCATTGATGCCATTTTGCTCGCTTTCACCTTCATTTTTTCTTCTATCTTTTTCAGATCACTTTTCTTTTTAGGCTTTAAACTCACTCAATCACCTCCCAGTTAACAAGGTTCTTAAAGTAAGGATCTGCTCCATATCTTCCTTCAAGATACTGTTTACTATAATTTTCATCATTACGCGGTTTATTTCCACCTTCTTTTCGGAAATCAACAAGTGAATACAATACAGATTCATCATATGCATTTAGAGCCGAAAACCATATCTCATCTCTTCTAAATACTTCCTTGCACATAGTTGTTAAGTCATGCGATGTGAATAAAAGCTGCGCTGTCCCGGAATTTATACTTCTGTCTGTATATAATTCAATAATTCTCTGTAAAAGAAGCGGATGTAATTTTGCATCTAATTCATCTATCAAAAACAAATAACTATTGTCAATTCCATCGAGCAGGACCGGAATAATACTAATGATCTTCTTAGTACCGCCTGACTCTTCGGAAAGTCGAAGCTTCTTTATTTCACCTGATAACAATTTATGAAATGTATAAATTTCGTCTACACTCCCATCATCATTATAGTCAATATGAATATCACAAATATCTATTCCCATTGACTGAATAACATTACATATACGTTTTTTATCTTTTTCAATCTGTTTTACAAATATCCTTTTATCCAGACTAGGTCTGTCATAATTCAAAATCCTTATCTGCATAAAGAATCTAATTACTCTATCAATAAAGTCAATATCTTTAAACATTGCTATATACGAAAGAATCGGCAAGCTTTCATTCATGTTTTCTAAATCAACGCTTTCAAGTTGATCGCACATATATATACTTTCTTTATCTCTTTCAAAAATGACCTCAACCTTTCCATCATTTTCCATATACAAATTTTCAACAAATATGTCCTCTTTTAAGATTTCAAATTCATAGCGATACTTGTAACTCTCTATTTCAAATAGGATGTTGTACTTAATTGGCTTTTCAGCCCCTTCACTATCCCACTTGTAATATGCATTTTTTGTACTTACATTTGAAAGGCTTTCCCTTAGCTGATCTATTGAAGCATCTCCCAACTTCTCATTCTTTTTTTTCATAAAAGCTAACTGTATCAATGGTTGCATTACCATCGAACGTAATTCGCTTATTGCCATAATCACACTACTTTTTCCGCCGCCGTTTGGTCCATAAATTGCGCAAACCGGCAAAAGCTTCTGACCATTACTGCCATTAATCAAAGATTGTTCAAATTCATTAATAGGTTTTGCTGTAAAATCAATAGTTGCTTCATGTCTATAAGAACGATAATTTTCAAAAGTAAACTCATATATCATATTCATTACCTCCGTGAGTTTTTTTCTCATATTTATTATATATCATATTTATGCTCACCATTCAATAACGTGTGAGAAAAAATCTCATGTTTTATCAGAAGACCTTCCGCCATCCATACTCCCACTATATCATGGAGTTCGTTATTTGCACTAAGTATTACGTTATTCCGACGGCTGCAATACCTCTGGCTTTTTATATTGAATATTCCTTCAATCTCTCTATAAACTCTCCACATGTGCTCACAACATCTTTACCATCAAGATGCTTTAGATACATTTCCTCCTGGCGTTTGCTCCTCGCATCCCACTTTACTTTCCATATAATCCTTCTGACCGGAATCTCAAGCGGAAAATGAATGGGAAATGTTATTCCGCCAGTGGGCTTTGTGATCGTTTCTACTTCTATCCCATGCTTTAAACCATTATTAGCATATTTAAATGCATCCAGTGTATCCTTGTCCAAATCATTACTCCGGATACGTTCTGCATAATCTAACATTGCATGAAGACACTGTCCCACGGCATAAAAGATGCTGTTCTCGTCTTCGGTTGTATAATCTTTCTTCTTCAATATTTGATCTATTTCTATTTTCATCTCGGAATATGAATGTTCCATTGCATACATCAAATTATTCATATAGTCTCCCATAATCCTCATACATTTTTCCTCGAAGCATGCTACCTAACACTAACCCTCTACCACCCGACAACCAGGTTCAGGAACTGATCCGTGTCCATCAGCATGGCCATCCCATTCTTTCCCGAATCCTCCAGCTTCACCAATTTCTCTATTCCTGGTACTTCACTGATCGTGCAGCCCTGTATTACCTTTTCTATGATCCTTCCATATTGCTCCCGGGTAATTTCTATTGTCAGCTGCAAAACCCGGTCTACCTGGATCAATATTCTCCGGAATTACTGCAGTATGCGGTGAAGTCCGATTGCGACTCTGTATGGCAGAGTATAGATGACCAGGCTACCTATACTCTCATCAAGAATTATATTGAAAAAAAGAAGGAAACGATCGTCTCCTTCTGCTTTTTCTGTTTAACTTTATTTCCTACGTAGAAATAGATGGCTACACCTATTTCCGCAATGAAAATCCACATCCGGTCAAGCCATTGCGTAATGCCTGCCTGGCTCTCTTCCCTGAGCTGTCCAGGTATCTATATGCCAATGATTGCATTCTGGATATGAGTGAAGAAACGCTATTGCGTTTCCTCTGCTGCTTCACTGCTCTTAAGTGGAATTAGGAAAATACCAAACAGCATAGGTACTTATTCAAGTGCGAGGTTTGAGATATTTACCTATGCAATTACATAAATACCAATACCCCATGGCCGCAGCCGGCAGCGCAATCACTATATAGGGAAACACGTATCTGCTCTTAGCTTCCCACAACAGACTGAATAAAACCTCTCCTATCAGAACCAATCCCAAAAAATATTCCCATTCCTGTCTTTTATGCTTTGCCAGATAAATATAATAAAATAATACTCCAATATAAATAACATTTTGCAGTTGATTCATAATTTCATAAAATATCTGATATCCTCTATCTGAGTAAAAAGCCTTCATCTATTTCGACGAAGTCGTCATATTCGATGTAAATAAAAAAGATCCATAGGTAGGTTCCAACCATTGAACTGCTGTTTTATCGCAAAAAAATTCTAATGCTCCTATAGGATCTCGCATCCATCTGACAATGGACTGCTTTATATTTAAAATAGAAAGTTCCTTACACTTATCTACATCAAAATTATTTTCCCAAAAGAGATGTATTTCATATGCATTATATGTTCCTCTCCCTGTATGGTTTGGATCCTCGTCCTAAAATCCCATTGCAACCACAGATATTGCCGGAACTCCTTCAGATAATTGAATTTCTGCCTGATGTTCTACACATTGAATAACTGTTTTTTGTCCAAGTATCATCAAAAGCACACAGAAAAAACTAATAATAAAACTTTTACGATTCCCTTTTAGAGCTCGTAAAAATTGAATACCCAGGACAGCAATCCATACAATAATTAATGCTTCTCTCGCTGTATAGGACACAATCATACTGCTGATCATTGCAATATATACTAAAACCTTTTTCCATAGTATCCATTGTTCATGCTCCTGCAGTACCAGTAGGGACAAAATAGCAAGCTGCAAAAAACACACGCCAATCGTTTCACCATATATATAAAGTTCATATAAGTGCAGAGGGACATAACATATGGCAAACAATAAATAAAAAATACATAGCCTTTCTTTGTGAAACAGCCTCCATGCAATCTCATTCCCTATAAAAATTATTACTCCACCACAAATCGCCTGAATACATTGTAAAGTACAAACACTATAATTTCCTAAAATTCGTGCTGGTAACAAATAAACAGCACCTACTCCAAGCTGATACGGATATACATTGTAATACCAATACTCCTGTAATTCTGTGTAATTTCCTGTAAAAAGATTCTTCAAGACAACATATACATATTCCTGATCTGCCACAGGGACATACTCGGCATTTAATGCCATAGTTATTATCCCAGCCGCAGAAAAAATTGCAATTACCGCTGCTGCAATTCGTAAATGTCGAATGTATACCCGGGAACTATATTTCCAGATGATTCCTATAATGACTATGCATCCCAACACAATTCCAACTGCTTTTATCCAGTTGTCACTAACTGTCGAAACCGTTTCCGAGAAAGGAGCTAACTTTCTGCCGGTACCTATTGCTCCAATCGTTAACGCTGTAAAAAAACAAATTCCCATTACCGCAATTAACTTTAAAATTATATCCTGTACTTTTCTCATTTCCCCACCAATTTTATCCTAATTTAATTATAAATTTGCGCTTATCATGCACAGGATCGGCACAAGATTCGCATCTGACTCTCCGGCGCGGTCGCACAAGTCCTGTATTTATCAATCTGACAATTGATGCTTCTATATCTCGGACTATATTAATTCTTCACTATAATATCACATCCATCAAACAATTGCTATGGGCGTTTGCTTGTAATAATTGCGTTTTTCCACATAATATGTTATGATGTATAAGAATTTTTAGTTTTGAAAGTGAGGACGTTATGTTATTAGATGATAAATCCATTTTGATTACAGGTGGTACCGGCAGTTTTGGCAAGGCTTTTACTAAATATGTGCTGGACAATTACAATCCTAAGAAGATCATTATCTATTCCCGTGATGAATTCAAGCAATTCATCATGCAGAATGAATTCAAGCAGTATGCCGGCAAGCTTCGTTTCTTCATCGGTGATGTCAGAGACAAAGAGCGCCTGACCAGAGCATTTGAAGGCGTAGATTATGTCATCCATGCTGCAGCTCTGAAGCAGGTACCTGCCTGCGAATACAATCCTGCGGAAGCAATCAAGACCAATATCCATGGTGCTCAGAATGTTATTGATGCTGCTTTGGATACCGGTGTTAAAAAAGTAGTTGCTCTATCCACAGACAAGGCTGTTAATCCTGTTAATCTGTACGGCGGTACCAAGCTGGTATCCGATAAGCTGTTTATTGCTGCCAATGCCTACGCTGGAAGCAAAGATATCTGCTTCTCCATCGTTCGTTACGGTAATGTAGCAGGAAGCCGCGGTTCCGTTATTCCGTTCTTTCACAACATCATCAAAAAGGGGGGCACTGAACTTCCTATTACCGATTACCGCATGACACGTTTCTGGATCAGCCTGCAGCAGGGCGTAGAATTGGTCATTAAGGCATTGGAAGAATCCAAGGGCGGTGAAACCTTTATCTCCAAGATTCCTTCTTTCAAGATCACAGATCTGGCACAGGCAATGCTGCCCGGATGTGAAATGCCCGAAGTAGGCATCCGCGAGGGAGAAAAACTGCATGAGATTATGGTAACCGTGGAAGATTCCCTGAATACTTACGAGTATGACAAGCATTTCATCGTATATCCACAGATGGTATGGAGTGAATCCAGACGTGCAGTTCCCACCGGCAAGAGGGTTCCCGAGGGTTTTTCCTATAGCTCAGGTAACAATACCGAGTGGTTAAGCGTAGAACAGATCAAAGAATTACTCAAGACAATCGATTTAGAAAAATAGTAATCTAAAACGGAACTCAAATAATTTGAGTTCCGTTTTAGATTAACTAGCTCCGGCGGAATTATTTTATTCTGCCGGAGTTAGTGCAATTGTTGCACAGAATAGAACCTTCTTACTCTATGGCATTCATATAACCTATAATATTATCATACTCGCTTCTAAGTACACTTTGCAACATAATCGGATGAAGCTCCTTGTCTACAAATCCATGCCTTGTTTCTGCCAGTGCATATATTCCGTCTTTTGAATCAGAATAGAATTTGTATTCAAAATGGATCTTCACGCCATTAAAGTATAAGATTCTTGTATAAATTTTGACTACATCACCAAAGCAGAATGCTTTTTTATGTTCGACCGATTGGGAAAGCACTGGTATCATAATGCCGCTCTCTTGTTCAATTTTACTCCAATTATACCCAATAGCATATAGAAAGTAATATCTTGCTTCCTCTGCCCATCGAATATAGTTGGAATGGTGGGCGATACCCATTGCATCCGTCTCATAGTATTGCACGGTGTGAAAATATTTTAGTTCAGAAGTTTGCGTAGACAAAGTTAATTTCCTCTCCCGTAGCCAGCAAAGCCGCATAAATTATAAGTAATAGAATTACTATATCTCCAAAAAGTTGCAAAAGAAATCTTAGCCAATCATTCTGTGAAATGATCAACGATATTTTCTGAAACATAAGTCCATCCCTTCCAGCCTAAGTGCATTACATCGCAGTAGAAATACGGCTCATATTCCCACTCTTTAAGATTCAAAGTATCGTAACCAGCTTCATTTACAATCTGTTCAATAGTATCATAGTATTCTGTTCTTTTTTTGATATCGTACCCGACATAGTCATAATACAACCCATTTGTAGACATAATAACCACATAAGGCTTTATATCTAGTTCCTTGCACACCCGCAAAAAGAACTTTAAATCTTCCCATTCCTTTTAAAGTCCATGAATAATTTATACCTATCGCATACAAAAATCTCTTTGTGCCGCCTCTTTCAACACTTTTTCTGCTTGTACCAGTTCCTCAAGTTCCTGTTCTAAAGGTGCTATCTGCTCACGATAATATACACACTTCGTCTTGCAATAATTTTTTTCTAAGGAGATATATGCAAAAGAGCAATCAGCATGCACTGGCCTTGAGTCATCCTCAACGTTTTCCCATTCAAGACATTTTATATTACGTAATGCTCTGATCTGGTTATTTATTTTTACTGATTGTTTAGATAAGAAATCACAATAAACATTATGAAATCCTTGCATATCATACGGAGCCTTAGTAATCTTTAATCGATTACATTCCGCTTCAGCATCTTCATATAAGTTATACTTTTTTAAAAGGCTTATTGCTTCTACAACATTCATTACTATATCAACTCCTTTCACTAATTTCTTCGATCTAATATAAACGTCAACTTCTGCGCCGGCCGTTAAATTTAACGCTGCTTTTATGAGCAACAGATTTTCCTGCATTCCGCGGGAGACTCCTCTGCCTAGGGCATCAGCTGCCCCAGCTTTGTCGGAGCTATATTTCCTTTTTCGTCAAAATGCTTCGACAACTCCGTGAGGACATGCCTGCCTTCAGCCGACTGTAGAGCTAAAGAAAACTATCTTCCAACCATAGAAGTCTCTTGATGCAGCTTGACCGCCTGCTCCAAAATAGAAAAAGTTCCCTTTCAAAAAGATTCAGAGGGCGTCGGTCCCCGATGATCATGGACAGCCCATCAATTCCTTTCTTATATTTGTTACTTAATAGGAATGCTCCACTTTCTATATCTGACTTTTTCTATCTCCCGCAAAATAAAACATTATCCACATCAGCACTACCGTAATTTGTCCCGGCGTCAATACCATTTCCAATAGTCCAAAGCACAAAATCGCAATCAAAAAGGCCGCACTCATATATCCATCCTGGTTCTTCGCACGGAGTGCACAAATAATACTGTACAGATATATTCCTATAAATAATAGTCCTGCCGGAATTCCATAGTCACAAGCCATCTGTAAAAAAATATTATGTGCATGACCATAAAATCTACCATATATAGTATAAAATCCCTGGTTTTCTGTCGTATGCCCCTGCAGATTCAAGTGCTGCCAATAATAAGCGTAAATCACTTTTCTGGCCCACATCTGATCCCCCGACTCCGGATCCACATTATCCAACATAAAAATATTATCTGGGGAGCTTCCTGGTTCTCCCAGCTCCGCTGCCTGCACTTTTATAGCTCCAATATCGTTAAATGTCCGGGCAAAGGAAGCGTACTTAATGCCAAATGCTTTTACGATGCGTCCTATGCTGTCATCTAGGGCTTCTTCAAAACTAATATATTTGGGACTATCCCACGGATCAAAGGAACATACACTCTTCCCCTCTACATATTCTCCTTCAAACCAGATCGGATGATGCATTATTGTCGGTAAATAACGAATACAGCCATATACAACCGGTAACATGATACATACGCATAATGCAAGTGCTGCACCATGTAATAACCACTTATAAAATGTTTTTTTTAATACAATGTCATATTTTGTAACCAATACAATTGCCACTACAAGTACTGCCATTAAACCTGAACGGCTTCCTGTATATACCAAAAAGCTAACGCTTCCCGCTGCCATAAGAAAATAGAAAAAACGCACCCACCATTTTTTATTTTGCTGCAATGCATAAATCCATTTCAATATAAATGCGCAGAAAACAATCATATAGAATAATCCATTTTGTGTCTCACCAGAGTATAACCCTCGATACCTTACATAGTCATACGGTCGAAAACCAAATGCAATGACTTGCTGAATAAAAAACCAGGCAATGATTCCATTCAACAATCCTTCTCTGAAGTCATCCCTTCTGTCTTCCGGTATACCTATCAGGTAAAAACTTCCAAACAATAAAAAGTACCATAAAGTATGCTGCTTTTCATGCACAGACAATACCATTAAAAATAATAGCAAAAAGAGACTTGCAAAAAATGGATTACGAATTTTAGCAACAAAACCGAAGCTTTTTCTTTCCTTTACCATGTAAATAATCAAAAAGCTCCATACAGCAATATTGAATACTGCTGTATTCCATTGTCCCTTATATTCCCAAAAATACGGTTGTAACAAGCATGCAATCGTCGTAAGCACTATGCAGATAGGCAGCCATATTATGTATATTTTCTCTCTGAATTTAGTCAGTTCTAACGAAGGCAATAATAACAACGCCACCACTATTCCCGTCAGATTAGAAAAGATCATCTGTATTTCTCCTACCGCGCTCCCTCTTCTCTGATCTATCAAACCAAAAAACATAAAGCAAATCATATACCATAATTTAAGCCTGGCATTTAATACTCTTTTTTTCATCTCTCCTTGCACTCCATGACTATTTTTGAATATATTGTCCCATAACAGTGGACACATGAATTTGTGTAGCACCAGTTTTATGGACACCTACACGAAATGTATCCTCTGTTCTTAATCAGCGTTCCAATGTGCACCCTTTTTCTTGGCCACTCCTTTCCAGATGTAATATTCTAATCTTAGAAATGGTGGATTTTCATGAGTAGAAAACTATTCGCAAAAGGACAACAATTACTCCGCCACCTCTTACATCTACAGAGTTGCTGAGACAAGGAATTCTCCTGCCGTAAACGATCCATAGGTTCTTACGGTCTCTCTACACCGAACTAGCGGCTCTGCAGCACCGTAATATTCACCTATTAAAAAATTATTTGATTCAAGATTCTGTCCGCACCCCAAATTACTGGTGCACAAATTTCAAATCAGCAAAGTTTCACACTCTCAAAAGAACCGTTTAAATACTTTCTATCTAACAAAGCTGTACTCATCATCTATATTTATCCCGATAACATCGATAATTATATTTAAATCCGGATCATACACAACGATATTAATTCCATTCTCAACTTTTTTTATTTGAGAATTATCAATAATTATCTCATTTGAACCCGTTTCAGAATTATGTCTAACGCAAAAATCTTTATACTCCGTTCTAATATATTGAGACCTACTTTCTACTCCTTCTCCCCATATTACACTTCCATTTTGTTTTAGCCATATTCCATTAACATCCGTATAAATTCCAATATTATTTAAAAATGCTTGAATACACGGATCACTGGCATTACAATTTCCATCTACAGAGATCATCACCCAATAGTTTGAGCTATTTAGAAAAGATAGTAACTGATCAACTGAGTATGTTGATAAAATTTCCGAATCAGCTATATAACGGTTTACATAATCTGCGTAATCCTGCCATGAACTATATTTTTCATCACCTCTTCTATCAGATATTTCAAAATTCTCTTTGAGATAAGCTCCGATATATTCTGAAAATACTTTTGTCCCTATTGCAGTCATATGGCTGTTATCCATATAGTCTGTATTTAAATTTAAACCTATGTCATCTAAGCATAGATTACAATTTAAAAAGTCTACGCCATACTCATCTGCAATTTCTTCGGCCTTATTATATTTGCTTTGTTCATATTCACTCAGCCCATATGGTGCAACCACCACTATAATAGGAATATTATTCTCTTGTGCAAGCTCAATAGTCTTCCTATAATATTTTTCTGTTTTTGGCAACAATTCTGTTTCATAATCTACACTGCTCACATCCATAAACTCTTGCGAATTAGCAGAATTAAGCAAAACTTGTCCCTTCCATGCATCCCCATACCAATTATAATTCATATTTTGACTACCATAATCATCCATAAAATCACCCTTTTCTAGAGACGAGTATCTATTATGGTATTGTGAATAATCCAAAATAAACTCCAACTTTCTATCAGGCTCAGAGCTTACCATTATATCTTCTAATTTGTTTAGCGACCACTTCATGCCATAAGTGTTTTTAATTACTCTGCTGTCATCAGAATATTCAAAATCATATGTTGTGCCATATCCTTCTAACACAATTAACTCTGGCGTTTGTGTTTTTAAAGCTTCCTTCAAATCATAATATGAGTTCCACATTGGTTGCAATGACCCCCCCAAATCATATGATGCAATCCCATATTCTTCATAAAGTGTACCATTATTAAAATTTACAAATGAATGACTTGATCCCAAAACAAGAACATCTACGCTATTTTTTTCTAAATCATAAAAATGCGATAATGTTGATATTCCATCTGAATACTTGAAGCTAAAAATATTATTTACTCTACATAGTACTACCGAGAGTAATACGATAAAACCCACTATTCTAAATACTGATTTTTTCAAAGCATAAGTCTCCAATCAAAATTGAAAATATATAAACTGTTGTGGATCATAAGATGGGCCGTATTCTCCAAAGATAAAAATCATTACTATTAAGGCAATAATCACTAGCCATTCAAACCATGTATTTTGCTCAAATAGAAATGCGTCTATAGTTTGCTTTTTATTATATTTGATCAAATCCACAAGTAGCAGAATTATCAAAGCAAATACTAATATATTCATTTCCGCTCTATCTAACCCCAGCTTATAAATTCCTCCATTAAAAAGGAGCCATGGAGTAGGTTTTACTATTATTCTCTTTATAAACCTTAATGCATCTGTTATCGTGTCAGCTCTAAAGAATATCCATGCAAAAACCACAAGTCCAAATGTTACAACCGTCTGCAACAATTTCCAGCTTATACAGTCCGTTCTTATATTCATCTTCTCACGGATTTTTGTCTTGGATATTTTTAATAAATCAGCTATAACTTGATATAATCCATGTATTCCGCCCCAAACAACAAAACTCCAATTAGCGCCATGCCACAAGCCACTAACAAGAAATACAATCATAATATTTACTGCTTTTCTAAGCTGTCCGCGTCTATTTCCTCCTAAAGGAATATATAGATAATCTTTAAACCAACTGCTAAGTGATATATGCCATCTACTCCAAAAATCTCTTATATTTCTTGCAAAATAAGGAGTATTAAAGTTTTCCATCAATTCAAACCCCATTATTTTAGCAGTACCAATAGCAATACTTGAATAACTTCCAAAATCACAATAAATCTGAATTGTAAATCCTATTGCAGCTATAATCAGTTCTGTACTTCCGTACATTCTATAGTTATCGAACACTGTATCAATTAATAATGCCACTCGGTCTGCAATAACCATCTTCATGAAGAATCCCCATACCATGAGGATTGCTCCAGAAGCAATCCTTCTAGCATTCCATAGCTTGATCTTTTCAATACTTTTCATTTGTGATAATAGATTTTTAGATCTTTCTATTGGGCCAGCTACCAGTTGCGGAAAAAAAGAAACAAACAACGCATATCTCGGAAAGTTTGTCTCCACCTCAACATCCCCTCTATACACATCTATAATGTAACCCAATGCTTGGAAAGTGTAGAAAGATATACCAACAGGAAGCAGCAGATCAAATTTTTTTGAATTACCCGAATATGCAGTAAATTCAATATGGAATTAACCGACTCAATTACAAAATTTCCATACTTATATATAGCCAGTATTGCTAAATTAATAAGTATACAAACAATCACAACAATGCGTTTTTTGTTATGATTATTATTTACATCTTCTTCGGAAAAATGATGTATTATAATTCCACTGGCATAAGTTATTATAGTTGAGGCTCCTATCAGTAATGCATAGCTTGCATTCCAGCTCATATAAAAATAATAACTTGCAACAAGCAGCCACCAGCCTCTTAATTTTTTTGGTATAACAAAATAAACCGCTATTACTATCGGAAAAAAGAACATAAAGTCTGTAGAATTAAATTGCATTCTTCAATATCCCCTATTGTTAAAAAAATGTACTTTATTGTTTTTGGATTTAATCCATAAACACTCATTTTAAAGTATACTCGTCCACAGAAAATACAAGTATATATTGATTTTTCGTCGTTCTTTAACAATTCTCGTATCTCCCACCTAGCGATAAAAACAAGCCTCTAAAAAGTACATCTTTTTGTTTTTATACCTTGATGCATATTATAAAACTCGAAGGGGCAGTTGCCGCACAGGGCGTGAAGCTGATCTCCGAGTTGTTCCACCTGTACGGGCTTTACGATAAAACCAAAGATAAAGACCGGAAAGATTACCGTCAGCGTGAGGTCGCACCAAAAGTTGACGCTTATTTCGCATGGGTAAAAGAATCTCTTCGAAAAATTCCCGCCAGAGGCAGCACCTGCAAGGCACTCCAGTACAGTCTGAACCAGGAGGAATATCTCCAGTTCTTCCTGACTGACGGGAAAATCCCCATGGACAACAACACCGCAGAACGTGCCATCCGTCCCTTCACCCTTGGGCGTAAGAACTAGGTCAACGTGGATTCCATCCGCGGAGCAGAAGCCAGTGCCATCATGTACAGCCTAATAGAGACTGCAAAAGCAAATGGTCTCCGGGTCTACGAATATCTGGAGTATGTGCTGACCGAACTGGCAGCACACCAGGATGATACCAGCCGCGATTTCCTTGCTGACCTTCTCCCCTGGTCCAATGCAGCCCAGAAAAAATGCAGCAGTCTGAAAAAGGGTTCCAAAAAAATTTAATTTAACTGTCAAAGAGCAAATCTATAGGAATCGCCAGTAAAATGGCGGTTTCTTTTATTTTATGGTACCCATGTTTGAGTACTTACGCAATCTCATTGTACAGAGTTGATCCTGCTTTTTCTACTAAAATCCCCCAAAGAACCGTTTGAATACTTACGAATCACATTCAGCGCAGATTTACTCAGTGAAGAAATCTGCTCTTCTTAACTGCTCTGAATCTGATACTTTCCTAGTGAATTATACCTTATTATTGATATACCCTTCAGTTGCATTATTCTTGGGTTTGATAATACACGGATTGCCAAATACAATTGAATGATCTGGTATGTCACAGTTAACAAATGCGTTTGGCGCAATCAATACATCATTACCAATATGTATAGCACCAACAATCGTAGAGTTGATACCAATCCATACTTCATCTCCGATCACTGGAGTTCCTTTTCTTTCGCCACGATTTTCTTGTCCGATGGTTACTCCTTTGTGAATATTCACATTTTTTCCTATTACAGCTTTTTCATTAATTGTAATGCAATATGGATGTCCTATATACAATCCCCCCCCGATATTAGTTTTATAATATAAATCAATATGTTTTTTCCTTTTACATATAGAAAACAATGCTCTATATACTAGCAATAGCATTCCCGTACTTTGCTGACATTTTCTGTAGTAATATTGAAATCTAGGCATCTTCCCGGTATATCTTGTTTTATCACAGACTAAATAATTCATATTATTAATATTTCCTTCCATAATTAATATCAAGCCTTAAATCATTAATTTTCAGACTTTTCTTTGAATATTTAACTCATAAAACATAACGAAAAAATAAATGACAATCATTGTATCTTGTACTGAATAGTCAAAAGAGTCTACCGATACACGGTCTATTATGAGTACTGAATATTACGGTGTGGCAAAGCCACTAGTCCGGTTAATTAAGAGCCCGTGTTCCAATGGCACAGAACCACTTTAATTTTGCTTGATTACCACTTATTGAACATTCTCTTTACAATCAACTAAGTTTGGAAAGAGTCGTTTGGGTACTTACGTTTAACATGCGATAATTGGCACTTGCAAAAAAATCATAAAATAATCTTTTAATATGCAATAGAGGTACTTGTTTGTATTGGTACCTCTATCACATATCACACTTTACAATCTCCAATATCTCATTCCCGATGCATCTAATTCATCTCTGCGATATAAACTCTTTACGTCAATGAGCACCTTCTCTTCATCAGTTAATTCATCTTTAAATAACTCTTTAATTTGCATCATTGACATTGATCTAAATTCGGTGTGTCCGACCGCAACAATAACACAATCTGCCTTAGGTATTTTAGTAAACGGTACCAGTTCTACTCCATATTCCTTTTTTGCCACTGCTGCGTCGGCCCACGAATCCGTTACTATTGGCTCGATTTCAAACTCTTTCAATCTGTTAATAATATCGACTACTTTACTGTTTCTGGTATCAGGACAATTTTCCTTAAATGTAATACCTAATATAAGAACAGTTGCTTTTTTAGGAGCCATCCCTGCTTCAATCATCTGCTTAATTGCCGCATCAGCTACAAAAGCACCCATACTGTCATTTACCTTACGACCATTTAAAATAATTTGACTATGATAGCCCAACTTTTCTGCTGCATTAGTCAAATAGTACGGATCTACACCGATGCAATGTCCCCCTACTAACCCCGGCTTAAATCCAAGTGCATTCCACTTTGTATTCATACCGGCAATTACCTCATCTGTATCAATTCCCATCTTATCACAAATCATGGCAACTTCATTCACAAATGCAATGTTAATATCTCGCTGACTATTCTCAACAACTTTTACGGCCTCTGCGGTTTTAATCGTCGATACTGGAAAAGTACCTGCTTTGATTACAATGTCATATACTTTTTTTATTTCGCGAGCAGATTCCTCATCCATGCCAGATACTATTTTACGAATAGATGTTAATGTGTGTACTCTGTCCCCCGGGTTAATTCTTTCTGGAGAATAACCAATTTTCCAATCCACACCACATTTTAAACCAGATTCTTTTTCAATGATAGGCACACAAATATCTTCTGTTACACCTGGATATACGGTAGACTCAAACACTACAATCGTTCCCGGAGTCAGGTTTTGTCCGACTGTTCTTGATGCACCTTCTACCGGTCTCAGATCAGGTGTATTATCACTATTAACTGGTGTTGGCACTGCAACAATAATAAATTTTGCTTCCTTTAACCTTGAAGGATCCGCCGTAAAATCTACAGTAGTCTTCTTAATAGCTTCTCCCACCTCATTTGTAGCATCAATTCCACTTCTATACTCATTGACTCTCTTTTCATTAATATCAAACCCTATTACTCTTACATGCTTTGCAAATTCCACAGCAATAGGCATACCCACATATCCTAATCCAACTAATGCAAGCTTTTCTTTACCTGAAATAAGTCCTGAATAAATATTATTAAATTCCATAGCAATTTCTCCTATCTTTCACAAATCTATACTTGTTCTAAAGTCATTTTTAATGCATTTACGACTGTTTTCACTTGTTCTTCTGTCATGTAAGGATGTATCGGAATGCTTAACACTCTATTACATATTTCCTCTGTAACAGGACATTCTGCTATAGAACTATCTGTTTCTTCGAAGGCTCCCTGCTGGTGCATAGGTTTCATGTAATATACCATTGTAGGAATTCCTTGTTCCTTCAATTTTTTTTGAACAAGTGATCTTTCTACGTCATTGGGTAATTGAATCGTATATTGTGCCCAACTGCTTATGTACCCTTCTTTAATCATTGGCAAAATAATTTTTTTGTCCATATCCATATGTAAAAATGTATCTGTGTACATCTTTGCCACAGTATTAACGTCTTTAATTTCATAGTCTTTAAATGCCTGAAATTTTACTTGGAGAATAGCCGCCTGAATTGTATCAAGTCTGCTATTAAGTCCTATCCTTACATTATTGTATTTATCGTTTCCAGACTTACCATGTACTGCAAAACTCCTGATAAGTTCTGCCCAACTATCGTTATTCGTAAAAACGGCTCCTCCATCACCGTAGCAACCAAGTGGCTTTGCCGGGAAAAAGCTTGTGGTTGAGATATCTCCAAAAGAACCTGCTTTTTTACCATGAAGTTCTCCTCCAAATCCTTGAGCTCCATCCTCCAAAAGGAACAAATTATACTTATCGCAAATGGGTCGAATTTTATCATAATCTGCTGTTTGTCCAAATAAATCCACAGCTACAACTACTTTCGCACAATACTTTCCCTCTCTATTAACTTTTTGAATAGCCTCTTCCAACTTTATTGGATCTATATTATATGTATATCTGTCTACATCAACAAATATACAAGTTGCGCCCTCACCAGCAGGACATTCCCCACTTGAGAAAAAAGTAAAATCCGGCACAAATATCGCATCATTTTCCCCTATTCCCCAGGCCTTCAGTGCCAATGTGAGAGCATCTGTACCGTTTGCGCAAGTAATGCAATGCTTAACCCCAACATATTCTGCTAATTTTTCTTCTAATTCTGTCACTTTTGAACCAGAAATATATTGTGCACTTGCACATACCTCTTCGATTTCTCTGTCAATTTCTTCTTTTAACACGTTGTATTGTTTCTGTAAATCTCTAAATTGCATTTTCTTTCCTCCCACAGTAATTGCTTTTTTCCAAATCATTTAGAGTTCTTCGGATACCTTCCTCAATACTAATTTTCGGGCTCCAACCTAATTTCTTGAGTTTATTATTATTCAGTCTTATTCCGCTTCTTCGTTTACTATCATTTACATTCTGGAATATTACTCGAATATCATCTTCATCACTATTCTGATTTACAATGTCTGCTATCATATTTGCTATTTCATCAACTGCTGCATAATTTCCCAATTCACCATTTGACGATATATTGTAGCATTCTCCACTATCCCCTGTTGCTCCAATGAGTAAGGCTGCTGTCACTGCATCGTCTATGTATATATTGTCTCTCCTCGGTAAGCCTGCACTGTTTAAAATTATATCTTCATGAGCTAGTCCTTTTTTAATAAATTCAAAAAAAGCTGTATCGGGAATAAATCTGGTATATCCATATACTGTACTGAACCTACAAATAACAACATCTATTTCAAGTTGTCGGTAATATGCTAATGCAATTACCTCTGCCATTCTCTTCGACTGAGAATAAGGTGCACTTAAATTTTCTAATTTTTCTGTTACGTTCGTATTCTCCTCGCTTACAACAATATCATTGTTCGTAACATTTCCATATACTGTAACCGAAGAAAAAAGAATCATTCTACCGCTTATTCCTTTTTCTTCTTTCTGCTTTCTCAACAATTCCAAACAATTAATAGTTCCTAGAATATTAGGATTTATTACATCTAATGGCTTGTTTTTAATAACTTTACTTTCCATCGGACTAGCTGCATGAAATATATAGTCCACCTTTTCATCTATTTCTAAATTTTCTTGAATATTACCCACTATTATTCTAAATCGAGGATCATTTAAATACTTGGAAAATCCTATTTCTAATTTTTCCTCGTTCCTACTTAGCGCTATAACCCTTACATTATCCAATTCCATAAGTCTATCGACAATATGGCTTCCTATAAGCCCTGTTGCTCCCGTTATCAATACCGTTTTGTTCTCGTACATTTGTTTACTGTTCTCCTATCATTTACAATTTATTCAGCATTTCAAATCTATCATGTTCTAGGTTAGGAATCATTTTCTGCATAGTTTCACCTTTAGGTAAATTCGGTTCTAATTTCATGTCTTTATCGATCATCAATTCGAGAAGTATAGGCTGTTTCTGATTAACTATTATGTCTGTTTCCTTTTTTGTTATTTGCGTAGCCTTTAAATACTCTATTCTATAGGCATCTGCAATCATTTTGAAATCGGGTGCCCCATAGCCTGATTCTTGAGTCGTATGAACCAAATGTTCTCCATACTTCTGTCTCTCTCTGTCCATAATCATTCCTGAACTATTGTTATTAATAATAACAATTGCAATTGGAATTCTCTCTTGTGCTATCAATTGCAATTCCTGAATATTTAACTGAATTCCTTGATCCCCAATGAAACATACAACCCTTTTCTTTTCTCTATAATAAGCACCTATTGCCTTTCCAACAGCATTTCCTAGTGTTCCAAATGTTTTTGAATACAAAATTCTATTACTAATTTGTGCTAACTCATATCCTCTTGAAACCCAAAATTCGTGATTTCCAACATCACTTACCAGAATTTCATCTCCTTTTAATTTCCTAAAAATATTGACTAAATTAGAAACTACTATATTATTATCTTCTTCCGCAAGTTCTTGTTTTAAACATCTGCATATTTCTAACCACTGTCTTTCACATTGAATTCCAATACTGTTTTTTGTCAAATCCGGTAATACTATTTTTAAATCAATCTTTTTTTTACTTTCATTTCCAACTGTTCGCTGCAATTCTTTTTCGTCAATATCCACTCGTATGACTTTTTTCCCATTCATTGTTTTTCTATAGCTTTCAGATTCTATGGGAAATGACATTCTATTCCCCAAAGCTAAAATCATATCTGATTTTTCAAATATAAAATTAGCATAACGAATACCATGACTTCCTATATAACCAAAATAATTTTCACAATCTGCAGCTACATCCTGTGCGCCACGACTTGATACTATTGGCATATTTGTTTTTTCGCTAAACTCCTTAATGTATCTCTGCGTCCCCGTCTGCTGAATACCATCACCTATTAACATCAAAGGTCTATTTGCAGCTTTAATTTCATTAGCTATTTCCAAAATAATTTTATCATTGTTTTCCAATTCTATTATCTTTTTATTGCTCTCGCTAAAATTGTGATCCACTAATTCCTTATTCCATAATTTTGAAGAAATATCTAATAAAACCGGACCTTTTCTACCTTCCATTGCCAACTTTAACGCCTGGTCAATCTCAAATTGCACAGTTTCTATATCATCAATTGCTACGGCATATTTTGTGATATTTTTTACCATATCGACAATATTCAATTCCTGATCTTTATCAAAGCGAGTTAAATTCTCCACTACTTTATCAGCATGAGCTGTAATAAAAACTACCGGAATAGAATCACTATATGCATCCGCAATTCCTGTAATTAAATTAGTAACCCCTGGTCCCCTTGTAGCATATGCAACTCCCAAGCTATGATTACATTGCGCATATCCACACGCCTCATATGCAGCTGCCTGCTCGTTATAACTAAGATGTGCATTTATACCATCTCTTCCGTCTATCGTATAGAGAAAATCTAATACAACACCTCCTGGAATCCCAAATACATCTGTAACACCATATTCAACTATTTTATTTACAATAAATTCAGCTACTGTCATATCTACCTATTCCATTTTATTATTGTCTATATGTGACCATCTAACACCTTTTTTAAGTTTTCTTCCGTATATCGCTGTTTTAATTCATATGGAATCCCTGATAAAATATCTGCAATTTCTGCTAATGGCATATTATATTGTATCTTCATTGCAACTGCATACTTATAGGCTGCTTCATTAATTGCTGAAACAAATCTAATTGGTGAATATCCCCACATTTTAATTTCATCTTTTCTAAATTTTTCTAATGTATCACATATATTTAAAATTGATTCTAGTGAATATTTCTTATTAAAATTTTTATTCATATAATGAGCAATCAATTCTGTTTGTAAATTACCAGCTCCCTGTCCCATACCTGTTGCACACGAATCTACAATTAAATTTCTCTTTTGCAACATTCCCATAAAGTATCTTGCATTGCTAAATGCCATATCTAAATTATTATGTGCATGAAACCCTATATGAATTTCAGGGTCTAAGTATTTGTCATACAACTCATATATCCTATCAATATCATGTTCCGTCATATAACCATAACTATCAACAAAATATACTGCATATGCTCCCATTTTATTAGACTCGTAAATAAGCCTTTTTAATTCATCGTTCGTATATCGCATTGTAAGCATAGGCTGAACAAATACCTTATAACCTTTTTCAGCTAATGCAGCACAGTATTTTAATGATTTTTCTAACTCTGAATATCTTAAAATTACTCTTATACCATCGCACAATTCATCAGAATGTTCTGGGATTTTCTCCATTTTTGTATCTGGTCCAATATACAATCCAACATACATTTGTTCCTTGTTACGTTTTACAGGAATATTTGCAGATAATTCTTCTATATTTTGATATATTGCAAACCCCGTCTTATTTTCCACGCTTTCTGCCATACATCCAAGTTCAATAATATCTATTTGGGAATCTACAAGATCACCTACAATATGCTCCCTATCTTCCAAAGTAAATATTTCGGTTTTTATGCCATTCTTATTGAGATCTTCCAACCCCTGTCCACCATCTCTAAGAGTGCAATCTAATAATTTTATATTTCCTTGCATTATAATGTAATCCTCATTTATTGTATAATCGAAGAAATTCTTATGAACTCCTCAATTTGACTATCCATGCATGCCTTTACATTATCTCCACAATTCCAGGCTTTGCTCCATTCAACAACTTTTTGAATTGCAATTTTCAAATCCCATGTTGGACTCCATCCAAAAATCATTTTTAATTTAGAACAATCTAATTTTAAAAAGGTAGCTTCATGTGGTCCTCCATCGGATTGATTTATCCATTGCAGGTTTTCTCCCCAAAGTTTTACAAATATATCTACCAAATCAGCTGTCTGCAAACAATTTGAATCATCTGGTCCAACATTATAGTATCCCGCTAATTCTGGATTCTCATACTGTGCCCCTGCAATAATGAGATACGCAAACAATGGTTCTAAAACATGTTGATATGGTCTAGTTGAATATGGATTTCTCACAACAATAGGTTCTTTTGCTAATGCTGCTCTAACACAATCAGGAATAATTCTATCCTTAGCAAAATCGCCACCGCCAATAACATTTCCAGCACGAGCCGTTGAAATTGCAACATTTGCTGATGAACCAGAAAAAAAGGAATTCTTGTATGCATGCGTTACGAGTTCAGAACATGACTTAGAATTAGAATAGGGATCATATCCATCTAATGGATCACACTCTCTGTATCCCCACTCCCATTCATTATTAAAATATACTTTATCTGTCGTAATGTTCAAAAAGGATTTTACACCCTTTGATTTCCTGATGCATTCTAAAATATTTACTGTTCCCATTACATTTGTCTCATATGTGTATACAGGATTTTGATAACTTTCTCGTACAATGGGCTGTGCCGCAAGATGAAATACAATTTCTGGATTATATTTTTCAAACACACTATATAGCTTTTTAAAATCCCTTATATCACCAATAACAGATACTATTTCTTTCTCAATACCAGCAAGTCTATATAAAGAAGGTTCTGTAGGCGGCTGCAAAGAATATCCTATAACATAAGCTCCATACTTAACTAATACTTCGCATAACCAACTTCCTTTAAATCCGGTATGTCCTGTTATTAATACTCTTTTTCCTTTATAAAATGTCATATCAAACATTAATTATACCTACCTTTTCCAATTCATCCATGGTGCATTATTAATTGCAATCAAATTTTCTAGTTGAATTTTATCTCTCTGTGTATCCATACATTTCCAAAATCCGTCATGTCGATAAGCCACCAGCTGTCCATCCTCAGCAAGCTTTTCCAACGGCTGTTTTTCGAAAACTGTTTCATCTCCTTCGATATAATCAAATACCTGAGGTTCAAGAACCATATAGCCTCCATTTATTACTCCGCCGTCTGACTCCTGCTTTTCTCTAAAATTACTCACTTGACCATTTTCTTCAATATCCAGCACCCCAAAACGCTGTCCTATATTCACTGCAGTCATTGTTGCTATCTTGTTCTGTTTTTTATGAAAATTAACTAATTCAGCAATATTTACATCTGAAACACCATCACCATATGTCAGCATGAACGTTTCATTACCAATATATTTTTGAATACGTTTGATTCTTCCGCCTGTCATTGTATTTAATCCCGTATCAACCAGCGTAACCTTCCACGGTTCTGATACATTTGTATGAATCTCCATTTTATTATGCTCTGTAAAATCAAACGTCACATCGCTGTTATATAAATAATAATTTGCAAACCATTCTTTAATTATATGTTGCTTATAGCCACAACATATAACAAAATCATTGTAGCCATAGTAAGAATATTCTTTCATGATATGCCATAGAATTGGTTTTTCTCCTATTTCTATCATTGGTTTCGGTTTTAGGTGGCTTTCCTCACTAATCCTTGTTCCAAAACCTCCTGCTAAAATTACAACTTTCATACATCTTATCCTTTCTATTATTGCGCAATGCGTAATGCGCGCTTTTGTTTACTACGCTTAAAGGTTCTATATTTATGTCTTATAATAAGATATATTGCCCAAAACGGCAATGTAACAGTCATTCCTAATGTCGTCCACGGTATCAACTTAAGGTACCACATGTAATGTTTTACGGCTTTGTCAAAGTCCTTTATGAATTCCTTCAATAGCAAAAACCATATGCTCACTGCTTCTCTATGCATTCTTGTACGTATCAAGCCAATTATTTCTTTTTCTTCATATCCATTGTTTACCAATTTTAGTAAAACATTATTAAAATTTAATATAACAATGTCATATGCCTCATCCTTCCACAATATATCCTGTCCTTGATCTATCATTGGCTCACTAATTATATACGCCCCTCCTTTAGTGGCCGCGTACATAGTATATATCATTGTACACTGAGGTCCTTGAACTCCTTTTGCAATCAGCTCATCCATCCCTTCTCGTAAATAAATATTGGCTGTGGTAAACAGTATTCCTCCATCTAAATATTTAAAATTGGATAACATTGCTTGGCGTCCATTCTCATAATACCCTTCTATTTTTTTTATCAAATACATCGGCTCGATATTTTTAGCTTGTCTATCTTCATAACCATAATTCATATATATCCAAGCCAAATTTGGATACTGTTGTATTAACCTAAGAACTTTTTGAACACTACCGTCTAATAATATATCGTCATCTCCTACTAGCCAAACATATTTTCCCGTTGCTTTTGTCAGAACCAATGCAATATTATTATCCGCACCTATATTTTCCCTATTTATATTGACGCTAACAAATTTCTCTTTATCTTGTTCACTTAACCATTTTTCTGTACCATCACCCGCAGGATTAACACTGATTATGTACTCCACTATTTCTTCTGCGCAACATTCTTTTATCTGTTTCACAATAGTTGAATATGCTTTTTGTAATTTTTTTCTTCTTTTATACGTAGGCATGCAAATGCTCAACACTCTATCGTTCATATAGCTACTCCTTTTGATGCCATTCTTTGCGTTTTTGGTAAAATATAACCCCTACTCTAGGCATGATATATAAAAAGCTCGACAAATATCCTACAAAAATATATTCTTTTCCCATTACAAGCAAAATCATGATGGTCGCGCTTATGCTCCATATTGCACTAATGATTCCAACATACATTAAAGGTTCTTCCTTGTGTGCTCTTAAATACAATGCTATTGCATTTACAAATACTTGAAAAAAATAAGCACTACCTAACACTACCACTTGTCTAATTGGTAATATTCTTTTTCCTATCAGACTATTCACTATAGGAATATTAAGCATAATGCAAAACATTATCATTCCAAATGCAAAAGTCCCAGCCGCCAAAGGTAAATTAGACTTAAGTGTTTTATCCATTCCCCTCCAGTCTTTCTGCTCTGCCTGTACATTTAGTGCCGGTGTAACCACATACATCCATACATTAGCCATACTGTATATACTGGATATAATAGTAATTGTATAACCAACCTGTCCTGCTGTTTCCGCACCAAACATTCTAAAAGTCAATGGGTTATATAGTTGGAAAGTTATATAATTACTTATCCACCCTATCGCATACCTCTTCAATAACGGCATAATTTCTTCAATCCATTTAATATTAGCAGCACTTACTTTCTCAAGTTGATTGAGCAATTTTTTGAAGACTCTTTTGTACAACATAAAATCAATAAGGCATGCTAATGCCATAGAACACCCTAGAGCATATACCCCAACTCCCATCATTAATAATACTATTGCAAAAATATTTACTACAATAGCATCAATGCACTTAATTCGTTGAACCCTTCCTATTTGGTTGCATCCTTCAAAGAAAGCCAAATTTGCCTGAATATAAAAATTAACAGAATTAAAAACTACATATATCAGCCAAGGTATAATATACCTAACAAACTGTGAGTCTTTCCCCATTGTAACACAGCCTATTATAAATATTATAGGTGTAATTACTAGCATTGCCTTAGTAAACCACCTCTTCATTGTCTGGTAAAGAGAACTTAATGCTGCATTATCCCCCAAATAAATTTTTTTCTCAGCATCATATGTCAATAAAGCAGTCTCATGCGCCGCAAATTGTGAAATTATAGTAGTCAAGCCCAAATCCGCAAACGTTGTTAATGCTGCTAAGCTAGTAAATGTATACCAGTATCCTTGTTGTATTTCTGTTAATAGAAGTGGAATTGCTAAAAGTAGTACAGGCTTTAATATTAATCTAAATGCATAATTTATTCCTGTAAATATGACATCATTCCCTCTTTTGTTTAGAATTTTATGCATTTAGCAATTATTCCTTTCATTCAATATTTTCTCTTCCTTGTCTACACAAATGCAAAAAGAAAGAAATGGAATTATACAACTATAACTAAATATCATCATTGATATTCCACCTATCCCTATTGTCACAAGAATAAATAATTCTTGATATTTTTCTTGCAAATAGTAGCCCATAATTAGTCCTCCATAGAAGACTGCATATATAACAAAGCACATTACTCCCCCATTATGCAATAAAGTAATATACTCTGAGTCACCCACGAATTCATTTCTTACTTGTCCTGGCCCGACTCCGATAAAAAGATGTTCCTTAAATATCTCAAAGGTATCACTTAGATTTCCAGTATGTCGTTCTTTTTCCTCTCCTTGATCTATTTCTTTTTGTCCGTTGTCTCCCTTTTCTGTTTCCCAGGTGTTTTCCGTATAATTGCCCTCTATAAGATTTTCATATCTTGATCCTAAAGCCACCTTGATGTTTGTAGCTTTAAAATAATAGTACCCAACATACGGCCCCAATCCTATCATGCATTGTAATGTTCCAATCACCAAAAATGTAAGGATTGTTATTCCAAGAGTTCTAACATGTTTTCGAATAAATTGAATTTTTCTTTTCATTAATAATAGAACAAATTCTAATATCCAAGTCAAAAATACGCCAATAATTGTAAGCTTACTGAACGCAAGCAGACCTAAGCCCAAGCTTGCTATATAAAGAATAGCATTTTGAGCAAATTTTTCTTCGTCACTTATCAACTCATACGCCATAAAAGTAAGCATTATCAAACTCATTACTCCCAACACGGTGGGAGAGTAAAATGTTCCGAATATCCTTGTAAATCGGCCAACTTCATTTTTCATAGTATTAATAGGTGCATCTTTTCCTCCATATACGTATAGTTGACGCGTTATCTTCTCCCCAAGGTTCCAATTAAACAACTGTATCATCCCTATAATATAATTTAGAATGATAACACTAGTTATTATTTTTCGAAAAACCACCCTTTTGTTTAATCGATGCGTTTTTATGAGTGTTACCAAGCTATATACCCCAACAATATACTGCTCCATTCCTGCAAAATGTATTATATCTCCCCATTTAGGGTTTCCATTTACCAACAGCGCTATTCCTATAACAGCTAGTCCCATATTCATCGCAACGAAATACTGTATTGCAGTTTTATCTATGTAGATTTTCTTGTTCACAATTATATGCAGAATCATCATTACGCATACAAGAGTAAGCAAATATGATGAATTAAGTGCTATTCCATTTCCAGTTTTTATAGCTGGTAAACACACATATGAAACACCTAATATACATACACTTTTCTCATATTCTTTTTTAATATTAAAATAAGCAATAATGAGTACAACAAATACAATAATAAAATTGTTAATCGCCACGTTTTTCCCCTTTCATCATTTGCGAATAAAAGATATTATAGTTTTTTTCTGCATTATATCGCTCATTCCACGTGTCATATGCCTTTTTACACATCGTTTCATACTTACCTGTTTTTTCTCTGCAGTCGGTTAATAAGGAGGATATTTTACTTGCAGCATCTTCTGCATCATCATTTTCTAACAGTAATCCGTTTTCCTCATTCACAATCTCACTCATTCCGCCAACATTTCTTGCTATCACAGGAATTCCAAATGACATTGCCTCCATAATAGAAACCGGTATTCCCTCAGAATCACTCATATTTATGAAAAAATTTGCATTATATTCCTTATACTTTTTTAATATCTCCTTATTATCAACATATCCGCATAATTTATATGAGTCCTTAGTTAATTTTTCTTTACAATACCGTTCTATCTCTTTTTCTAGTTTGCCCGTGCCAAAATGATACCACATTATTTCATAATGCTTCAATTTTTCCAAAACATCAACAATCAAATCCAATCGCTTAACCGATATTATGTTAGAACACGATACCAAAACAATTCTTCTATTCAATTCCCCTGTCTTTTGATATTCTCCGTTATAAGTCCCTAATCTTGCAACTTTTCTTATACACTTTAGCTGTACTCCTTTTTTAGGATATTCTGACTCATAATATTTCCTTCCATTTTCGGAAATGAAATAAATTACATCTATACTACTATCTATAAACTTTCGGAACGGTAGATAATGTACTGAATTTCTATCAAAATACAGATCATACCTATGTGCTCTTGATATAATACTATTTATTCTATCATTTTTCTGTTTATATTGAGCCACTAAATATGCAGGTCTACTAAGCCAATATGCATATAAATCAATATCTTCCTGACAATCAACTGCTATTTCTGCATCAATTATACTTTCTCCTTGCACACAATACATTCCATAAAATAAAATATAGGCTATCTTTTTAATTCCCTTATAAGAGATTTCAAAATTATCTTTTATCTCTTCCTTTACATGCTCTTGGTGCAGCCACCTTGCAAATTTCTGCCAAAAAGAAATACTTCCTACAGAAGGAGCACATTGGATATATTTAATTCCGTATTGCTCTGTAATTTTCTTCCCAATTTCTTTTTTTCCACCAAAATCTATTATGCTAACTTTATCATAATATTTTAGTGCTATTTCTAATTCATTTAGAAAAAAAGGGCTGCTTACATTTCCGGGAACCATAATTAATTTCTTCATACCCACTCGTATCCTTATAAATAATTTGCAAATTTCACTTAAAGGTTCCTATCATGTCTGTGCTTGCAAAGTCATTTAATGGCAACTTAACTGGCATCCCAGTCTTCTGGCTCTTATAAATTGCAAGTATCATTTCTAAGGCATTCCTCCCTGCATACGCATCCACATACGGCTTTCTATCGTTTTTTATTGCATCAATCATATCTGCAAAAAGACTCGTATGCCCATTTCCATACACATTGCTGGTTGCTTCTTGTAGCCCCTTATTTCTCTTGTCTGTCTCTGTTTCATCCTCAAAATCCCATACATCAATATTATTTGTTGATTTACCACCTATTTTCACGGTTCCCTTCTCTCCAAATACATATAATGTTTCTTCTAAATTCTGTGGATATACATTAGTGGTTCCTTCAATCGTTGCAATAGCCCCATTTTTAAATTTTACTACCGCCATACCCACATCTTCTGCCTCTAAATAGTGATGAAACTGCTGTCTTGTCTGTCCGTATACCTCCTCTACTTCATCTCCAAATGTCCATCGCAATAGATCAATACCATGAATGCATTGATTCATCAACGCGCCACCATCTTGTGCCCATGTTCCTCGCCAAGGGGCCTGCGCATAATATTCTTGATTTCGATTCCATCTAACATGAATAGAACCATGTGAAAGTTTACCAAATCTTCCTGCTTCCAACGCCGTCCGCATCCTTTGTACAGCAATATTAAACCTATTTTGATGACATGCCGCAACCTTTACATGTTCCTTTTCTGACAAAGCTATAATCCTATCTGCATCTTTCAAAGACATCGCAATCGGTTTTTCAATAATTACATTTATTCGCTGTTCTATACAATGACATGCTATTTCTGCATGTAATCCACTCTCTGTAGCAATGCTAACCAATTCGATAACATTCTCAGCAATCATTTGTTTGTAATCGGTATATCGTTTTATAGACGCATCTGTCTCCAGCCCATGTTTTGCCAATACATTCTCCATATGGTCTGGAACAATATCACATACTGCAACAATTTCAAGTTTATTATTTAACGCTGCTTTTATATGATTTGTCGATATTCTTCCACATCCAATTAACGCATATTTCATACTCTTACCTCTTTTCTTACTTTTTATCTATATCTTTCTAATATATTTCCCTTTTCATCAATCCGTCCAACAATTCGAGCCGGCACTCCGGCAGCTACTGCATAATCCGGTATATCTCTTGTAACAACAGCGCCAGAAGCAACCAGTGCAAACTTACCTATTGTATTTCCGCAAACAATAGTCGCATTTGCACCGATAGACGCCCCCTCTTTTACCAAAGTTTTTTTATAATTTTCATGCCCTTTGGGAAATCGCGCTCTTGGAGTCAAATCGTTTGTGAACACACAAGAAGGTCCACAAAAAACCCCATCTTCAATTTCTACACCCTCATATACAGATACATTGTTTTGTATCTTTACGTCATTTCCAATAATTACATTATTGGAAATATTAACATTCTGTCCTAATGAACATCTTTTTCCTATTCTGGCACCACTCTGTACATGACAAAAATGCCATATTTTTGTTTTTTCTCCAATTATCACATTATCATCTATGTAACTACTTTCATGAACCATATAATCTTCCATATTTTTTCTCCGATTTATTGCATAACTTCTAGGAATTTTTGCGCCAATACACCATATTCAAAATAATGCATTACCGCTTTACGACCATTTATTCCCATTTTTTCTCTTTCTTCTGGGTTCATATGAATCATTTTTTCTATTCCTGCTTTAAGTGCATCTTCACTTTCAGGCTCTACACTAATTCCACATTGATATTGTACTATGTAATTATTGGGCGCATTTACTGCATATAATATTGGTTTTCCGCCCATCATTGCATCATATACTTTATTCATTGATGTTCCAAATCGATATAATGTAGAATTTTTAGCACCAATATATACACAATCAAATTGTTTTAATAATGCAGGAATACTTTTTTTTGGTACCGGTGGTAAAAACAAGACATTATCTAAGCCTTCGGCTTTTTTCTGTAAGCGGTTCTTTTCCACCCCATCACCTACAAGCACAAATAGAACACTGTTATTACCCTCTAGTTCTTTTGCTGTCTCTATTAATGTGTCCAGTGCATTACTCATAGCATGTCCACCAAAATATCCAATAATAAATTTATTTGTCTTTCTGCGTTCCAATAGTATTTCCTTGTAATCTTCAGATAATTCAGATTTTTTCTTCCAATCCTCCAACACAATGCCGTTAGGAATGCATACAAATTTTTCCTCGCTCATACCATGATTTACCATATACTGTTTTGCATTGGGTAATAATGAAACAACAATATCCGAATGCTTATATGCCGAGTTTTCTCCCCACTGCATAGCAATCACAAATGGATTTTTAGGAGACATGCCTCCTAATTCTATTAAAGTTGCCGGCCACATATCATGAACTTCATGAATTAATTTTGCTTTAGCCTTTTTAGCAATTCTTTGTGCCGCAAAAGTGTCAATAGGATACGTTGACGAAGCAATGACAACATCAGGCTGTATTTCCTTCACTATTTTCGATGCATTCCACCATAATTTCCCGACAAACCGAAACATTGTAATTGCACGTTTAGCACCGTTTCCCTGATAAGTTCCCGTTTTTATCCAATGATATGTGATGCCATCAATATCTTCCGTTTGGAAATCATATTTTACGGTTGGATTCATCTTTCTTAAATGTGAATAATCTCCTGCAATAATGTCTACCTTGTGTCCAAGTTTTGTCCACTCACGTGCCATATAGTACGGTCGAAATTCCATTCCCATCTCTGTAGATCCCGCATAATGGTTGATTAGTAATATATTCATCTTCCCTACCTAACTACTGCCAATACAGTCTTAAACATTATTCCAATATCTTTCAGGCAACTAAATTTTTGAATACTCTCCAGATTATATTGCATCTTATTTGGAAGTACTTTTTCTATATACACCCGATCTGCATCCTCTGCATTTTTCAACAATTCCGCCTCATCCTTATATCTGATACTGGCTTCGGAAGTCACCCCCGCCGGAAGTAATAATGTCGCATACATCTCCGGTGTATAATGTTCTACATAATGAGTGCTCTCCGGTCTCGTACCTACTAATGTCATATCTCCCATAAGGATATTAAACAATTGTGGAAGCTCATCCAATCGATATTTTCGTATTTTTTCACCGACTTTTGTAATTCTGTTGTCATTCTGTACCGTTACCTGAGTGCCGATTTTATCTGCATTAGCCACCATTGTGCGGAACTTGAAAATACGGAACACCCGTCCATATTGCGTCACTCTCTCCTGTCTGTAAAACACACCACCCTTTGAATCTGCTACGATCATAACAGATAAAATCACCAAAATCGGCGATACCAGGATCAGTAACACAGTTGAGACAACGATATCGAACATCCGCTTCAGCAGCAAACTTCCTCTTCTTTTATTCAAATACTCATAGTATGGACGTACAGCTTCCGTTTGCATCATTTTCGGAAGATCTTCCCATTTCCGCAGCATAACTATTATCCTATTCCTTAGAGATATTGTTTTACGATTTCAGTATACTTCTTAATGATATAATTCACTTCTTCATCCGTCAATTTCGTATGAAGAGGAAGTGTGATCTCGTTTGCGAACCTCTGATATGCATTGGGGTAATCCACAATAGTAAACCCTAGATTCTTATATGCAGTCATCATCGGCAACGGCTTGTAATGCACATTGCAGGCAATCTCTTCTTCTGCCATTTTGATGATAATTTCATTTCTCTGTTCCAAGGTAATCCCTGGTACTCTGGTAATATACAGATGTCCGGAAGATTGATGTTCCGAAGTATAATGATTCAGCGTCTCAATTCCCAAAGGCCGGAATGCCGCATCATATGTTGTAATAATTTCTTTTCTTCTGGATAGTAATCCTGAATACCTCTTCATCTGTGCAAGTCCGATTCCGGCCACAACATCCGTCATGTTGCATTTATACCATGGACCTACAATATCATATTCCCATGCACCTAATTGTGTCTTAGCAAGAGCATCTTTTGATTGTCCGTGTAAAGACAATAACTGATACTGATGATAGATTGTTTCATTGTCCACCCCGGGGATATCACGCCAGGTGACAGCACCGCCTTCCGCAGTTGTGAAATTCTTCACTGCATGGAAACTGAAATTAGAAAAGTCTGCAATACTCCCTACCGGCTTATCATGCCAAGCTGCCCCAAAAGCATGTGCCGCATCTGCCATTACGATAATTCTGCCGATTGCCCTCTGGATCTCATTTGCCGGACGAAACATCTTCTCTTTATCCTTTACGATAGAGAAGATTCTGTCATAATCGCAAGGTACTCCTCCCAAATCTACCGGGATGATCACCTTTGTCTTCTCTGTAATTGCTTCAGCCAGTTTGTCATAGTCCATTTCCAGAGAATCTGCCTGTGTATCAACCAATACAAGTTTTGCTCCCACGTGGCATACTACCGATGCGCTGGCCGTATAAGTGTATGCGCTGGTGATGACTTCATCACCCTCTCCTACGCCTAACAAACGCAAAGTCATCTCTGCGCACGCTGTCTGGGAATTCAGGCATACTGCCCTACTTGTTCCGCAAAAGGTTGCTACTTCTCTTTCCAATTCTTTTGTCTTAGGTCCTGTCGTGATCCAGCCGGACTTCAACGCTTCTGTTACCTGTGCAATTTCTGCATCTGTAATATCCGGTGGTGAAAATGGTATTTTCATTTTAGTTTTATCCTTTCATCTGATATGTCGGTACGATCTCTTTAATATCCTCACGGATCCTATCCGTCTCGTCATAAGCATCTTTATAAATCTTGTCCAACTGTTTTTGAAATACTTCATCATCGAATTCGATGGGTTTTCCGATATAGATCATCTTATTGGCAGTCTTCTTCAATCCCTCTTCGTTCATGAGAAGTTCTTCATACATCTTCTCTCCGGGACGCAATCCGGTGAATTTGATCTCGATATCCTCACCCGGCTTGTATCCGGACAGTTTGATCAGGTTCGTCGCCAGGTCTACGATCTTCACCGGCTCTCCCATATCCAATACGAATATCTCTCCGCCTCTGGCGTAGGCACCCGCCTGCAGTACCAGAGATACTGCCTCCGGTATCGTCATGAAGTAACGGATAATATTGGGATCCGTTACCGTAACAGGGCCGCCTTCTGCGATCTGTTTCTTGAACAGTGGAATGACACTGCCGTTACTGCCCAGTACGTTACCGAAACGCACTGCCACGAAATTCGTCTGCGACTTACGGTTCATCATCTGGATCACCATCTCGCACATTCTCTTGGAGGCGCCCATGACATTGGTAGGATTCACCGCTTTATCTGTGGAGATCAGCACAAACTTCTCCACACCATACTTATCTGCTGCCTGTGCGGTACGGTAGGTACCGAAGACGTTGTTCTTGATCGCCTCATTGGGGCTGACTTCCATGAGGGGCACATGCTTATGGGCAGCCGCATGGTAGACAATGTTCGGACGATATCTGCGAAAGATATCTTCGATGCGTTCCGTATTGCGTACAGAAGCGATCAACACTACCAGATCCAGTGTCGGATACTTACGCATCAGTTCCTGTTGAATATCATAGGCGTTGTTCTCATAGATATCGACGATGATCAGCTGTTTCGGCTGATGACCGGCGATCTGCCGGCACAGCTCGCTTCCGATGGACCCGCCACCACCGGTGACCAGTATGACCTTATCCTTCACATAGTTCAGGACTTCTTCCGTATTGATCTCTATCGGATCTCTTCCTAAGAGGTCTTCGATCTCCACCTCTTTTAATTTAGCCACGGAGACATCTCCGTTGATCAGCTGATACATACCGGGCAGGGTTCGCATCTTGCATCCGGTCTCTTTACAGATATCCAGGATCTCTTTTTTCACATGGGTATTGGCAGAGGGAATGGCGAAGATGATCTCATCCACATTGTACTGTCCTACGGCGTCTGCAATCTTGTCTCTGCCACCGACAATAGGCACGCCCCGGAGGAATTTACCATGGCATCCCGGATTATCATCGATAATGCATTTGGGATTGAGATTCAAGTATCGGCTGGTCTCAATTTCCTTTAAGATAGCATTTGCCGCTGCTCCGGCACCGATGAGCATGACATTGCTGCCGTCCTTTTTCACCCGCAATTCTGCCCTTTTGGAATTGATCAGGCGTAAGATCCGGTAACTGAACCGGATCACCGTAGTCATTCCGAATAGCAGAAACCAATATAAAACATAGTAGCTTCGGGGCATCTTCTGATTCAGGATATGGCACAGGATCATCTGTGCTATACTGGCACAGGTGGTAGCGAATACAATATTCAGCAGTTCCGTCGCGCTGGCATAGCGCCATACACTTTTGTACAGCTTCCATAATGCGAAGAAGAGTAATGTCAGTATGATATTGTAGACAATAATATTTTCAAATTTGATAAGGTATTCCTGAGGGATTCCCTCAAAACTGAAATCAAAACGAATGTATAATGCGGCAAAGGATGCCACAACGATAGACATAATATCTAACAGGATCAGTGCAAGGATTCTGTTAATGGGTATTTTCAAGAAATTCTGCTTCATCTTCTTACTTCCCTCTCGGCACATAAAAATAATCATAATTCATTTTATTGTACCACGTAGGGAAGTAAAAAGCAATTTTCACATAAGAATCCACAAAAAAATTAAGAAATCCTCCCTGCAGCCCGGGAGTTTGACACTTCTTTTTTTAACATTTTAATGCAAATCCTTTATTTAAGCCATCTATGTCTTATTTTTTGTCAAATTTTATGTTTTTATAGTGCTACTTTGTACGCTTTGTTGTATAATAAAGAAAATGGATTTTATTTATAGAAGAAAAGCGTTATGTATGTATCTATCACTGGAAATAAAGGTAATCAGGATGTTTATATCAAGCAGTCCTACCGCAAAGATAACGGTAAAACTTCTTCCCGCATCTACAAAAAACTCGGGAAATACAATGATCTTCTGGCACAGTTCTCCGGAGACGAAACTGCCATGATGGACTGGGCGAAAAAAGAAGCGGAAAAAGAAACTCTGCTCTACAACCAGCGCAGGGAAAAAGTTACGGTTTCCTTTTCCCCGCTTGCCCGTATCCCACTGGACGAAGAGCGGCTCTTCAACGTCGGCTATCTGTTCCTGCAGCAGCTCTGCACCGATCTGCGGCTCGACAACATCTGCAGAAATATCCGTAACCATCACAGGTTTACTTACGATTCCCATGCTATCCTTACGGATCTGATCTATGCCAGGATCCTTTCCCCTTCCAGCAAGCTCAGCAGCTTCTCTTACTGCCAGTCCCTGCTGGAACCGCCGAAGTATTCCCTGCAGAATCTTTACCGTTCCCTTTCCGTTCTTGCAGAAGAATCGGATTACATTCAGGAAGAGCTTTACCAGAACTCCAACTTTATCCATCCCCGTAACTCAAAAATTCTTTACTACGACTGCACCAACTATTATTTCGAGATTGAAGCCGAAGATGACATGAAAAAGTATGGCAAAAGCAAGGAACACAGACCCAATCCCATCGTGACCATGGGGCTTTTCATGGATGCAGACGGCATCCCCCTTTCCTTTGACCTGTATCCCGGAAACCAGAACGAACAGCTCACCCTGAAGCCTCTGGAGACGAAAGTGATCCGGGATTTTAACTGCAGCGAGTTTATCTTCTGCTCCGATGCCGGGCTTGGCAGTAAGGGCAACCGCTTTTTTAACAGCTTTGGAAACAGGTCTTATGTGATCACGTATTCCCTGAAAAAAATGAAAAAGGAAGAACGTGAGCTGGCGCTCCTGCCGACACAGTTCAAGGTTCCGGGATTAGACAAGTTCATAGACATTTCCACACTGGATGAAACCGACCCCGAAGTGTACAACACTGTTTATTACAAAGAATACCCCATTGTCACGGAAGACATGGACGAGACCGTTATCATCACATACTCCCCGAAATACAAGGCATACCAGCAGAGGATCCGGGCCGGTCAGATCGAACGTGCCATCAGGATCATGCAGTCCTCGGATAAAGCCAGGAAAGGAAAAAATCCTAACGATCCTTCCCGTTTCATTCAGGAAACAGCAGTTACCGGTGACGGAGAGATCGCACAGAAACAGATTTTCCAGCTAGATGAAGAGCGTATCCGGGAAGAAGCCATGTATGACGGTTTCTGTGCAGTGGTAACGAACCTGGAAGGAGATATCCGTGAAGTCATCAACATCAACAGACGCCGCTGGGAGATCGAAGAAAACTTCCGGATCATGAAAACAGAATTCGAAGCAAGAACTGTTTTTGTAAGACGGGAAGACAGCATAAAAGCACATTTCCTGACCTGTTACATCAGTCTTCTGGTGTACCGACTGCTGGAAAAAAAGCTTTTAGAAGAATTCACCTGCAGCGAAATTTTGAAGACACTCCGGGAAATGAATATGACCCTGCTGTCCAAAGACAGCGGCTACATTCCTTCCTACAAACGCACGAAACTGACAGATGCCCTGCACACAGCCTTCGGTTTCCGAACGGATTATGAATTCATCTCGAAGGCAGATATGCAGACAATCATCAAAGAAACAAAACAGAAAAAATAGCACAATTTACAAAATAGTACAATATCGATGCAAAAGCCAAAACAGCCACACCCCTGATAAACACCGGGGTTATGGCTGGTTTGGGCTTTATAAAGTGTCGAAGATGGGATTATATTCCCAGCAAATATCATGTGCAAGTAAATTTAAATATAAAGCTATAAATTCTTAAGAAAACAACGGATTTACATATCAAATAGACAAACCCGATACAACTATTCATACTTGATGAAAAAAGGAGATTTACTTATGAATACTTTAAACAAATACACTGCAGAATATATCAGCTATTGCGAATATCGAAAACGTCTGAATTTCAAGACATTGAAAGCATATCGGATCGATTTAAACCAGTATTCTGTATTTTGTAATAGCTCCATGGATTTTCTATCAAGAAATACACTGGATCTGTATATTACAGAATTGCATAAACACTACAAGCCCAAGTCTGTCAAGCGAAAAATTGCCAGTCTGAAAGCATTTTTCCATTATCTGGAGTACGCAGATCTTTTAGTACCGAACCCTTTCGACAAACTGGACGTACATTTCCGTGAAGCCAAGCTCCTGCCCAAAACTATTCCTTTTCATTCCATTCAAAAGTTCTTGTCTGTACTCTATGCACAAAAAAATCAGGCAGCCTCTACTTATCAGTTGAGGTGCTGCCTGCGGGATATTGCTGTGATTGAGTTGTTATTCGCTACAGGAATGCGGATTTCCGAATTATGTTCCCTTCGTCCGTCGGATATCGATCTGGAGAATAACACTGTGCTGATATACGGAAAAGGATCCAAAGAACGCATCCTGCAACTCGGTAACCCTGAGGTTATTTCTGCCTTAATGTTGTATCAAGATTCATTCAAAACAGATATTTCTGTCTGTGGATATTTTTTTGTCAATAAGCAAAAGCATAAATTATCAGACCAATCTGTCCGTTTTATGATCAAC
>ULRO01040701.1_pt1 | contig 50904 bp, 35 predicted proteins | sample 1955421 | NCBI WGS metagenome assembly ULRO01 (sample SAMEA4835682, study PRJEB28245) | human gut metagenome | biome: gut microbiome; material: fecal sample | place: Denmark | collected 2008 | reverse complement strand
GCAGCCATAATGGAGATTATCCCGAATACATTCCTGTAAACGGTGCGGAGACAGAGCCGGATACCTCCAACCTGACGACAGGTAAAATCGAGTATTACGCACCCGGTGCGGATATGACAAAGGATGAGCCAACAAGCACTACTTTGGGTTCCGGACAGCCGGAGCCGGTATCTCCCGGTGAAACCGCAGCACCTGTGGAATACAGAATGCAGTCATCTGCATCAGAGCCGGTACAGGGAAATGGAAAAAGCACAGGATACAAGGCTCCCGTACAAGGACATTTTTATCAGGTAGTAGGTCAGGACGGAAAAGCCATGATTTTTGCTACCGCGCAGAAGAAAGACGTGCTGGCAATTGCGACGGATTCCGATTTTGCCATGCTGACGGGAAAAATGGAGGACATCGAAGCGCTCAGAAAACAGGGCGTGAGAAGGATTATCTTCGCTACAAAGAGAGCAACCTCCACCTTCCTTCTTTCGGAGCTTCTTGAAAAGAAGGCATACGGAGAAACCTGGAGTCTCATCCACGATGGAGAGAACGTTGCGTTTACTGTAGTTGAAAAGATGATGGATATAAGCAGTATTCTTACCCGGTTACAAACGAAATAAAACCGGATATAACAGGTACCGGTATTTGGAAACCGATATGACAGAAACCGGAAAGAGGACGTGACTGGAATGTGTGGAAACCATGCTTTGCAGACTTTGCACAGATGATTTTCCGGTAAATTTTATAGAAGGATATCAGAGGGAACCCGGCAGTGGTCAGACAGTAGTTCTGACGCTGCCGGGTTACTGTATGATTCGTTCGAATATGCACAAAAAGTTTTACGGCTTGGTGCAAGTGATATACTTTCAAAACCCATTGATATGAAACAAAGGAGGCAATGAGCTAATGATTGATTTAGCAGAACTGGAAAAAAAAGTACCAATTTTAAAGGATATACAGAATGAAAAAGAAGTATTCTGGATAAATCCAGATAAAACTAACTGCGAAGAAGCAATGAAGCATATAGAATTAACAATGGCAGATGTAGATGATGCAGAACAAAGACTGAAGCGTTTCGCACCATTTATCATGAAATGTTTTCCGGAAACGAAAGACAGAAATGGTATGATTGAATCTGTGCTTACTCCAATTCCTGGAATGAAAGAGTTACTGAACGAAAAATATAACAGTAATTTGGAAGGTACATTGTTACTGAAACAAGATAGTCATTTAGCTATAGCAGGTTCAATAAAAGCACGTGGTGGCATTTATGAAGTTCTAAAGCATACAGAAGAGCTTGCCTTAGAGCATGGTTTTTTAAAAAAAGAAGATAATTATGAAAAACTGGCAAGTGAAGAATGTAGACAATTTTTTAGAAATTATACGATTCAGGTTGGCTCTACTGGAAATCTGGGAATGAGTATCGGGATTATGAGTGCGGCAGTAGGATATCAGGTCATTGTTCATATGTCAGCAGATGCAAAACAGTGGAAAAAAGACTTACTGAGAAGTCATGGTGTAACAGTAAAAGAGTATGAATCTGATTATAGCGAAGCAGTAAAGAACGGAAGAGCATTATCTGATCAGAATCCGAAAAGCTATTTTGTAGATGATGAAAACTCCAGAACACTTTTTCTGGGTTATGCAGTAGCTGCGAAACGTCTGAAAAAACAATTGGAAGAACAAAAAATCACAGTAGACGACAACCATCCTTTGTTTACTTATATCCCATGCGGAGTAGGTGGAGCACCGGGCGGTGTGAGTTTCGGATTAAAACTGATATTTGGAGATTGTGTACATTGTTTCTTTGTAGAGCCGACACAGGCACCTTGTATGCTGGTTGGAATGACAACTGGGTTAAATCATGAAATTTCTGTACAGGATATTGGGCTTACCGGGTTAACCCATGCAGATGGACTTGCCGTAGGACGTCCATCAGGATTCGTTGGGGGAGTTATGAAGTATTTGCTCAGTGGTGAATTTACCATTAGGGATGGAAAATTGTATGATTATATGAGAGATCTTCTTGAAACAGAGAATATTTTTCTTGAGCCAAGTGCATGTGCTGCTTTTCAGGGACCTGTATATATGGAAAAAAGTGAAATCTCACAGAAATATCTGTTGGAAAATCATCTCAAAGATAAAATGAAAAATACAACACATATTGCATGGGCAACGGGTGGAAGCCTTGTGCCAGAGGCAATTCGCGAAGAATATCGAAACACTTATCTGGATAAATAAAATAAACGGTTTTGATCTGTTAGCAGGTTGAAACCGTATTATTTTATAAAATTGTTACAGATAAGGAGTCAATATCCTCGAAAGAATATATCGAATTTCTAAAACATATGGATTTAGGGTTCGCAGTATCCGAAGGAACGGTTCGAGGAAAGGATAGCAAAGCTGGTTGACCATGTATCAATCAGTCTTGTTGCAAGAAACAGGGAGAATCAAATGGTCGGTGTCCTATTCGGATTGACCGACTATGCCTATTGGCTTTATGTAACTGACACAGAAGGGAATATAGGCATATGAAAGTACTTGTAATTTCAGACATTCATGCAAATATTCGGGCGTTGGATACAATTTTGCGGGAGGAAGCAGACTATGATCTGTTATGCTGCGCAGGGGATTTTACGGACTACGGGATCTCACCTCGGGAGGTCCTGGAGCGGTTTCGCCAGTTGAAAAATACAGTCCTCGTATATGGAAACCATGACCGCCATGTCATAAATATTTACGAGAGCGGAGAATGGACAAATGTAGCGGATGGAAAATACAAATGGGTGCATTACAACTGTGAAAGACTGAGTGAAAAAGATATCGATTGGATGAAGCAGCTCCCGGAAAAGGCATATTTTGAGGCAGATGGATGGAGCTATGGAATCGCGCATCAATACGACAATGGCTATGGGACGGTCGAAAGCCGCTATGCCTTTGATCAGTATTGGAATGCCAGCTATGGAGCAGAGTGTGACGGAAAGCGACGATTGATTTTCGGGCATACCCACAGACAATGCATTCATACCCTTGGGGAGGGAATGGAATGGATAAATCCGGGAAGCATTTCCTACAGAAGACCGGATGATCCCGACAAGACTGCGCACTACGCGGTGATCTTGGATGGAAACATACAGCTCAAAAGCATTGCCTATGACAGAACGCTGCAGCTTGCAGAGGCGAAGAGACTTTTGAAAAATGACCGGATGATGCGAACAGAGCTGCAGGATTTTATGTTCTTTTTCGGTGATGCAAAAACCTCAAGGGATCCGCTGTAAAATTTCATATCAGGAGACTGCCGTTTCTTCCGCAAAAGGCGGATCCGGCAGTCTCTTTTTCTCCCATTGCGTTGACTTCCCCTCTTACATCCTTTATACTAAAAAGTACGACTATTTTACTTTTTGGGAAAATATTATAGGGGAAAACAAAAGAAAAAGGAGGGGAAAGTCGTGATTTTCGGCAAGTATATCAATCGTTACTATCTGAAAAATGCACCGGCGCTGCTGCTTGGACTGCTCTCACTTTTGATCGTCGATATTGCCCAGCTGATGATTCCGGAGCTGTATCGTCTGGTCATTAATGGTGTGAACTTAGGTAAAGTGATGGTGGATGGTCAGACGCTGACCTTTACCAGGGAGGTTCTGTTTCAGAATATCTGTCTGCCCATGATCTGGATTGTTTTGATGATGGTGATCGGGCGCTTTTTATGGCGGGTATGCTTTTTCGGTTCCGCAGTGTGTGTACAGGCAGATCTGCGGGAGCGAATGTTTGATCACAGCCGTCGTTTGTCGCAGCAGTATTATCAGGTCAACAAGGTAGGAAGCCTGATGAGCCTGTATACAAATGACCTGGATACGATTCAGGAGTGCTTCGGCGACGGCATTCTGATGTTTTTCGACGCTCTGGTGCTTGGTCTGCTGGCGCTGTACAAAATGTGGCGGATGGATTTCAAGCTTACGCTGCTGGCCCTGATTCCTGCGGCGATCATGTTTGGCATCGGCACTATTATGGGTACGACGATGACAAAACGCTGGGAGGAACGGCAGAAGGCTTTCTCTGATCTTTCGGATTTCGCACAGGAGAACTTTTCCGGCATCGCGGTGATCAAGGCATTTGTCAAGGAATTTAAGGAACTGACAGCATTCCGTAAGCTAAACCGTGAAAATGAAGAGATCAACGTTACCTATACAAAGATCGCAACCCTGCTGGAGGTGCTGGTGACGCTGTTTGTGGAATCTGTCATCTGCGTCATCTTAGGCTACGGCGGCTGGCTGGTTTATGGCGGTCAGTTCAATGCCGGACAGCTGGTGGAATACATCGGCTACTTTGAATCCATCGTCTGGCCGATCATGGCGATTTCGATGCTGATTGAAAAGACTTCCCGTGGTAAGGCTTCCCTGAATCGTATTACGGAGCTGATGGATGCCCCTGTAGATGTGACGGACCGGGATGGTGTAGGAAATCTTGAAAATCCAAAAGGCAGTATTGAATTCCGGCATCTGACGTTCCGCTATCCGGACGGCGATTATAATGTACTGCAGGACGTCAGCTTTCAGGTAGCTGCCGGTGAAAGTGTCGGTATTGTAGGCAAAACCGGCGCGGGTAAGACTACGGTAGTAGATCTGCTGCTTCGTACCTATAACGTGCCGGACGGAACGCTGTTTGTGGACGGAAAGGATGTGAACAGCGTGTCCATTCATTCCGTACGCAATGCCTGTGCCTATGTGCCCCAGGATAATTTCCTGTTTTCAGATACCATTGCACACAATATCGGCTTTGGCGTGGACGATGCAACTTTCGATCAGATCAACGGTGCGGCGTCGCTGGCGGACGTGCGGGATAATATCGTGGACTTTAAAGAGGGCTATGAAACCATCCTGGGAGAACGGGGTGTGACTGTTTCCGGCGGTCAGAAGCAGCGGATTTCCATTGCTCGTGCGCTGTTAAAAAATGCGCCGATTCTGATTTTGGATGATTCGGTTTCTGCAGTGGATACCCGTACTGAAAAAATTATTCTCGATAACTTAAAGACCACCCGTGCAGGCAAGACCACCCTGTTGATCGCACATCGCATCTCGACAGTGGAGGGGATGGATAAGATCGTATTTCTGGAGGATGGCAGAGTAGAAGCGGTCGGTACGCATGATGCGCTGTATCACAGCTGTCCCGAATATCGGCGGATGGTAGATTTACAGCGTCTGGAGGACGAAACGGCAGATTCGCCCGATGCGGTAGGAACGTCTGACATAGCGGATTCCGTTGATGCCCCAGAGCATGCGTCGGAGTCTGTAGAAAAGTGCGAAGGAGGTGCCAGCCATGATTGAAGTAAATCCGTTGCTTTTGACCGGCGCGGTCATCGGTACGATCACGGCGCTTCTGACCGCCGCTTATGTGCTGGTAAAGGACAAAAAGTCCCAGATGGGATTTGAACGCACGATGAAGGACGGCGAAATTATGCACCGTCTGGTAGATTATGCAAAGCCGTACTGGAAGCAGTTTGTACTGGTATTGTTCCTGATGATGTTTTCAATCGCCTATGATATTATTTCGCCGCTGATCATCGGTAATATCGAAGAGCTGGTTGCAGGTGATTTTGTTCTGCCTGCCCTGTATGCCCGGGTAGGCGGTTATGTGGTGGTGCTGCTGTTTTCAATGGGAAGTACCTATCTGCAGGCGGTGATTTTGCAGCGGGTTGGACAGCGGATTGTGTCCGATCTGCGTGAGGATCTGTTTACCCATATCGAATCCCTTTCCCATGAGCAGCTCAATGAGATTCCGGTGGGCAAGCTGGTGACCCGTGTGACCAACGATACCAACGCGATTTCGATGATGTTTACGAACCTGCTGGTCAGCCTGACAAAGAATGCCTTTGTTATTGTAGGCATATTAGTTGCAATGATCTGCTTAAATTATGAGCTGACGCTGATGGTGCTGTGCTTTGTTCCCTTCATTGTGATCTTTACAGTGATCTTCCGGAAGTTTTCCCGCCGGGCATACCGCAGGGTAAAGGATGCGACGACGGATATCAATACTTATCTTTCGGAAAACCTTTCCGGCATCAAGGTTACGCAGATTTTCGGGCGCGAAGAGGAAAAGATGGTGGAATTTCGTGAGAAAAGCCAGACGCAGGCAAAGGCAAACCTGAGTCAGATTTTCGTGTTCAGTGTATTTCGTCCGTTGGTGTATATGCTTTACATCTGTTCCATCCTATGTCTGTTTTATCTGGGCGGCATGGGACATTTAAACGGCGTGGCGTTTTTAGGACAGACGATCACAGGCGGAACGATCGTTACCTTTTATATGTATATTTCGAAATTTTTCACCCCGATCCAGAACCTGGCAGAGCAGTTTAACTGGCTGCAGTCGGCTTTGGCGTCTGCGGAAAAGGTGTTCTCGATCATGGATCTGGAGCCGAAGCTGGTAGATGCGCCCGATGCCATAGAGCTGGAAGAGGTGCACGGCGAAATCGAGTTTCGCAATGTGTGGTTTTCCTATATTCCCGGGGAATGGGTGCTGCAGGGTGTGTCTTTCCATGTAAATCCGCGAGAAACGGTGGCGTTTGTCGGATCGACCGGTTCCGGAAAGAGCACAATCTTGTCCCTGATCTGCCGCAACTACGAGTTCCAGAAGGGCGAGATTTTGATCGACGGTATCGACATTCGCAAGATCAAGATCGCTTCCCTGCGCAGGCATTTTGGTCAGATGCTGCAGGATGTATTTCTGTTCTCCGGCACGATCCGCAGCAACATCGTTCTGCGGGAAGAGGGCATTTCGGATGAAGAAATCCGTCGCGTCTGCCAGTATGTGAATGCCGATCATTTTATTGACAAGCTGGAGCATGGTCTGGATGAGGAGGTGCGGGAGCGAGGAAATAACTTCTCTGCCGGACAGCGTCAGCTGCTGAGCTTTGCGCGAACCATCATCCACAAACCAAGTGTTATGATCCTGGATGAGGCGACTGCTAATATTGACACCGAGACGGAGCTTTTGATTCAGGATTCCCTGGAAAAAATGCGCAGCGTCGGCACGATGCTGATGGTAGCCCACAGACTTTCCACGATTCAGCATGCGGACAACATCATTGTGCTATCCCACGGAAAGATCCTGGAGCAGGGCACGCATCAGGAGCTGCTTGCAAAGCATGGACGATATTACCAGCTGTATACGCTGCAATATCATAAGGAACAGATGGAAGAGTAACGGCGGAGAGCCATCGTAAATGTAGAAAAGATTGAAAAGAAAAGCCCGGAGCACAGCAAAGGAATAGATGCTGTGCTCCGAGCTTTTTTCATCGTATAGGAAACTTCGTTTCCATACGATAAAAACGCTCCGTACGCTCCCTTTACTTTTGCAGCGTGCAGATATCGACCAGCTCTGCCGTATCCGGCGTAAAGCCGCTCTTTAAGATATCCGCCAGGGCAACTGCCGTATCCAGGCTGGTCAGGCAGGGAATGCCAAGCTCCACAGATTTGCGGCGAACCTTTACGCTGTCCCGGGCAGGGGTACGCCCCTTTTTGGAGGTCGAAATGATGTAATTGACCTTTCCGCTTTCCAGAAGTGCGATGGTGTTGTGCTCGGATTCGCTGATCTTATGGACAAGGGTAACCGACATACCATGGTCACGCAGTACAGCTGCCGTACCTGCGGTTGCATACAGGTGGAAGCCAAGATCTGCAAACCGCTGTGCAATATCAGGGATTTCATCTTTATCGGTGTCGCGCACGGTGATGAAGATGCCGCCCTTGTCGGTCAGCTGGTAGCCTGCACCGACCAATCCTTTGTAGAGCGCTTCCCGCATGGTGGGTGCGATGCCGAGCACTTCACCGGTAGATTTCATTTCAGGTCCGAGCTGCGTGTCCAGTCCAGACAGCTTTTCAAAGGAGAAGACAGGCACTTTGATCGCGGTGTAGGAGGAAACCGGGGCAAGACCGGTGCCGTAAGGCATATCCTTTAATTTTTCCCCGAGCATGACGCGGGTGGCGATATCGACCATCGGGATGCCGGTGACTTTGCTCAGATAAGGCACGGTTCTGGAGGAACGGGGGTTTACCTCAATGACATAAACCTGATCCTGGCAGATGACGTACTGGATGTTGATCAAGCCCTTCGTGTTTAAGGCGAGGGCAAGGCGGGTGGAGTAGTCCACGAGCTTTGCGGTTTTGGCGGGGCTTAAATTCCAGGCAGGGTAAACTGCGATGGAGTCGCCGGAGTGGATGCCTGCGCGGTCGATGTGCTCCATAATGCCGGGCAGCAGGACATCCTCGCCATCGCAGATTGCGTCGACTTCAAGCTCCGTGCCCATCATATATTTATCGATCAGGACGAGGTTCCCTTCCATATGGGAAAGAATAATATCCATATATTCTTTTACGTCCGCATCGGAAAAGGCGATAATCATGTTCTGACCGCCAAGGACATAACTGGGGCGCAGCAGAACCGGATAGCCGAGGCGGTTTGCTGTTTCGATCGCTTCCTCTGCAGTGTGGACGGTATCTCCGACGGGCTGCTTGATATGGAGCTGTTTTAAGAGAGCTTCAAACCGACCCCGGTCTTCGGCAGCGTCAATACTGTCTGCAGGTGTGCCCAGAATCGGAACGTTGTTTTCTGAAAGCCATTTGGTCAAGCGAATTGCGGTCTGTCCGCCGAAGGCAACAACGGCACCGACCGGATTTTCCACACGGATGATGTCTCCGACATCTTCCGGAGTCAGGGGCTCAAAGTACAGGCGGTCTGCTGTATTGAAATCGGTGGAAACGGTTTCGGGGTTGTTATTGACGATAACAACCTCATATCCGGCATCCTTTAATGCCCAGACACAGTGAACGGAGGCGTAGTCGAATTCGATTCCCTGACCGATCCGGATCGGACCGGAGCCAAAGACGATGACGACGGGCTTTTTGGAGCTGTGTTCCGCGATAAAAGCGGAAGCCTCGTCCTCCTCGTCAGTGGTGGAGTAGAAGTAGGGGGTTTCTGCCGCAAACTCCGCGCCGCAGGTATCGACCATCTTATAGGAATACGGAAGGTGGGGGAAAGTAGAGTTGCCGGACAGGCGTGCAATCGTTTTATCCGGAAAACCGTTTCTCTTTAATTCCCGCAGAAAATCATGTGTGAGCGGCTCTGTCTCCAGCCGTTTTTCGAGGTCACACAGATGCAAAAGCTTTGCTAAAAACCATTCGTCGATCAAAGTCAGCTGATGGATTTTTTCGATGGAAAAACCGCGGAAGAGCGCTTCGTAAACAGCGAAGATGCGTTCGTCGTCCTGCGCCAGGATTTTGGCGGTTAGGGCTTCGTCGTCGAGTGCGCGCATATGCACGTCTGCCAGGCAGTCATGGGAGATTTCTGCTCCGCGAACGGCTTTCATCAGCGCCTGCTCGAAGTTTCTGCCAATGGCCATGACTTCACCGGTGGCTTTCATCTGGGTTCCGAGCTTTCTTGTCGCATACACAAATTTGTCAAAGGGCCATTTCGGAAATTTAACGACAACATAGTCCAATGCCGGTTCGAAGCATGCTTTAGTTTTGCCGGTGATTTCGTTTTTGATTTCGTCCATCCGGTAGCCGATGGCGATTTTGGCAGCGACTCTGGCGATCGGATAGCCGGTCGCTTTGCTGGCGAGGGCGGAGGAACGGGAAACCCTGGGGTTTACCTCAATAACAGCGTACTCGAAGCTCTCGGGATTTAGAGCAAACTGTACGTTGCAGCCGCCCTCAATGCCCATAGCTTCGATGATGTGGAGTGCAGCACTTCGAAGCATCTGGTATTCTTTATCCGCGAGGGTGACCGCAGGGGCGATAACGATGGAGTCGCCGGTGTGGACGCCCACCGGATCAAGATTTTCCATAGAGCAGATCGTGATGACGTTTCCATCGCCGTCGCGCATGACCTCAAATTCGATCTCTTTCCAGCCGGAGATACATTTTTCCACCAGAATCTGCGTGATCGGGGAAAGACGGAGCCCTGCGGAAGCGATTTGGCGCAGCTGTGCTTCGTCTGCAGCGATGCCGCCGCCAGTGCCGCCGAGGGTGAAGGCGGGGCGCACGATAACCGGATAGCCTGCAGAGTGCGCGAAGGAGAGGGCACCCTCAAGCGTCGTCGTAACGACAGAGGGGATGATAGGCTCCCGGATCGCTTCCATGGTGCTTTTAAAAACCTGACGGTCTTCGGCTTTGGCAATGGTTTCCGGGTTTGCGCCAAGAAGTGTTACGCCCTCCTGTGCCAGAAAGCCTTCCTTTGCCAGCTGCATCGAAAGCGTCAGGCCGGTCTGACCGCCGAGGGTGGAAAGAATGCTGTCCGGGTGTTCTTTTTTGATGATTTTTTTTAGAAAATCCAAAGTCAGAGGCTCCACGTAGACATGATCTGCCATGGCGGCATCTGTCATGATTGTTGCAGGGTTAGAATTAACTAACACAACCTCCAGACCTTCCTCTTTTAAAGCGCGGCACGCCTGGGTACCTGCATAGTCAAATTCGGCAGCCTGACCGATGACGATGGGACCGGAGCCGATTACCATTACTTTTTTCAGATTGGGATTTAACGGCATGCTTTATGCCCTCCTTTCCATCAGTGCGACAAATTCGCGGAACAAAAACTCGGAGTCATGAGGACCGCCGCAGGCTTCCGGATGGAACTGCACTGAGAAGCCGGGAAAATCCTGATAAGAAACGCCCTCACAGGTTCCGTCGTTTAGGTTGATAAAACGAAGTACTGCATTATCCGGGAGGGAATCGTTTTTGACGGCATAGCCGTGATTCTGACTGGTGATATAATCCCTGCCGGTGAGCAGATCCTTCACCGGCTGGTTTGCACCGCGGTGTCCGTATTTTAATTTTTCAGTGTCCGCACCGTTTGCAAGGGCGAGAAGCTGATGCCCCAGGCAGATACCAAAAATCGGTATGCCGGATTTGCAGAGGTGAGACAGCTCGGAAATGATAGCCGGGTTATCCTTCGGGTTGCCGGGACCGTTGCTCAACATGATACCGTCCGGCGAATAGGAGAGGATGCGTGCTGCTGTCGTGGAAGCGGGAACGATGGTCAGGTCGCAGTTTAATGCGTGCAGCTTTCGGATGATATTCTGTTTTGCACCGAAGTCCCACAAAACGACGTGATGGCGGGGAAGCGGGGACGGAATCTGGTAAGGCTCCCTGCAGGTAACGTGTGCTACCGCGTCCGTGATTGCCCAGCCCTTTAAGTCTTCAACAGCTGCAGAATCCGGGCGGAGGGATGTGAGCCGTCCGTTCATGACGCCGCGCTCGCGGATGAGCTTGGTCAGGTAGCGGGTATCCAGATCATAGATGCCAGGGACATTTTGCTGCTTTAAAAAAGCGTCAAGATCCATCTGACATCTGAAATTGGAAGGACATGGGCACCATTCTCTGGTGATGTATGCGCTCATGTGAATTCCTTTGCTTTCAAAGTCTTTTGGATTGACGCCATAGTTGCCGATCAGGGGAAATGTCTGAACGACCATCTGTCCGTAATAACTGGGGTCGGTCAGTGTTTCTGTATATCCGGTCATAGCCGTCGTAAAAACGACTTCCGCGATGACGTCCTCTTTCAAAGGAGCGCCGAAATGTTTTCCGGTCAGACAGGTCCCGTCCTCCAGCTGTAAGTACACAGTTTGTTCCATAAGTACACCTCGCTCATTCTCTCGTGTTTGCTGTACAAATACTGAAAGGCGTCCATGAATCAAACACTTCTCTAAATAGGAAAGTGTTTCACTCATGAACGCCTTTGTTCATCTGATGCATTATAGCATTGGGAAAGGGGGCGGTCAAGAATAAATTTTATTTTGTTTACCAGTTCCCCCGTGACTTCGTGGGTACAGATTCCATGCTCGCATGAGAATCTGTGCACATGAAGTCACGGAGGAAGCGCCACTTCATGAGCAAAAGAAGCGGTGGCGCAGCCACTGCGGAAAGCGCCGCAGGCGCGATTTTGCGAATGGCGCGGGGGAACGTCCGGGAGAAGTCCACTGTGGAACCGACTATAAACATATATACCAACTATGTTGGTGTTGACAAATGGGAAGCATACAATTAGAATGATAGAAAATATCCGAAAAATAACTGCAAAGGAGAGCAGAAAAATGAGCAATCATATAGAAACAAAGTGTATTCACGGAAATCTGGATTTTTCCTGGGACGAGCCGACAAAGGCGGTGAGCTTTCCAATCTATCAGACGGCGACGTTCGGACATATCGGTCTGGGACATTCGACCGGCTTTGACTACACGAGAGAGAAAAATCCGACCAGACAGCATCTGGAGGAAATCCTTACCGCGCTGGAGGGCGCTTATGACACGACGGCATTTTCTTCCGGTATGGCGGCGGTGACAGCGGTATTTGATCTGTTTGCACCCGGCGACCATGTGATCTGTTCTGAAGACCTTTACGGCGGCGTAACCCGTCTGGTCAATACCATCGGCAAAAAGAACGGACTGATGGTTGATTTTGTCAATACCGGTGATTTGGATGAGATCAAACGGGTGCTGCGTCCGGAAACAAAGGCACTTTATATCGAGACGCCCAGCAACCCGATGATGGAGATCACTGACCTTTCGGCATGCGCAGAGCTTGCAAAAGAACACAACCTTCTGATGATCACAGACAATACCTTTTTATCTCCATATTTGCAGAACCCGATTGCGCTCGGTGCAGATATCGTCATTCACAGCGCGAGCAAGTTTCTGTGCGGACATAACGACACGATCGCCGGTTTTGTCTGCTCTGCAAAGGAAGAGCTCGCAGCAAAAATCCGCCTGATTGCAAAGACGACCGGCGGCTGTTTGTCCCCCTTCGACAGCTGGCTGGTAATGCGCGGCATCAAGACACTGGCGGTGCGCATGGAGCGGCAGCAGGAAAATGCGGGCAACATCGCGCGCTGGCTGACGGAGCAGAAGAAAGTCAGAAAAGTATATTATGCTGGACTGGAAACGCATCCTGGTTATGAGATCAATGCAAAGCAGGCGAGAGGTGCGGGTGCGATGATTTCCTTCGACGTCGACAGCGTGGAAACGGCACAGCGCGTGCTGGAAAAGGTGCGCGTCATCACCTTTGCGGAGAGCCTTGGGGGTACAGAATCTTTGATCACCTATCCGATGAAGCAGACCCATCCGGATGTTCCGAAGGAGTGGAGAGAAAAGCTCGGCATCACCGACACTCTGCTGCGCCTGTCCGTTGGACTGGAGCATGTGGACGAGCTGATTGCGGATCTGGAGCAGGCGTTTGTTTCCTGAGAAAAAATCCACGCTGTAGGGACTGCATTGCGGCGGAGCAGAAAAATGTCGCGTTTGCGACCCGTTGCAGGCATAAGAATCCTGCAGGGCAGGATTTTTGTTGAGAGGGAGATTAGAAATGACAACCTATAATTTTGATCGGGAAATTGACCGGAAAAAGACAAACAGCCTGAAATATGATTTCGCCGTGGAACGCGGACGTGACGTAGATGTGTTGCCATTGTGGGTGGCGGATATGGATTTTCAGGCGCCGAAGCCTGTGTTGGATGCACTGCAGAATGCGGTTTCCCATGGGATTTTCGGTTATAGCGAGGTAAAAGGAAAATATTTTGACGCACTGTATCGCTGGTTTGACAGTCGGTTTGACTGGCAGCCAAAGTCTGAATGGCTTGTAAAAACCCCCGGTGTGGTATTCGCCCTTGCGATGGCGGTACGCGCTCTGACAAAAGAGGGCGACAGTGTACTGATTCAGCCGCCGGTTTATTACCCGTTCTTTGAGGTGATTCGCGATAACAATAGAAAGATCGTAGAAAGCCCGCTCCTTTTAACAGACGGACATTATGAAATTGACTTCGACGATCTGGAAGAAAAGATCGCATCCCAGAATGTAAAGCTGTTTTTGCTGTGCAGTCCCCACAATCCTGTCGGCAGAGTCTGGACAAAAGAAGAGCTTCAAAAACTGGGAGAGCTTTGCGACCGCTACCATGTGTTCGTTGTGGCAGACGAGATTCATTGTGATTTTGCATTTCCGGAGCATCCGCATACGATATTTGCAAAGGCATGTCCGCAGCTGGAAGAAAAGATGATTCTTTGCACTGCGCCGAGTAAGACCTTTAATCTGGCGGGGCTGCAGGTTTCCAATATCTGGGTTCCTGGAAAAGAGGTCCGGGACAGATTCAAAGCCGAGATCAACGCAGCGGGATATTCCCAGTTGAACGCCCTCGGTTTAATCGCGTGCCAGGCAGCTTATGAAAATGGCGGTGAGTGGCTTGAGCAGTGCCAGGCATATTTGCGGGAAAATTTGAAGATCCTGCGCAGCTTCTTAAGAGAAAGACTGCCTAAGATCCGTCTGATCGAACCGGAAGGCACTTACTTTGCATGGTTGGACTGCTCGGAACTGGGACTGTCGGACACAGCGTTGGAAAATCTCATTGCACATCAGGCAAAGCTCTGGCTGGATGGCGGCTCTGTCTTTGACAAAAAGTCGGGACAGTTTGAACGCATCGTACTGGCGTGCACGAAAAAAACGCTTTTGCAGGCGCTCACACAGCTGGAAGCAGCCTGCCGGGGAAGAAATTCATAACGCAAAAACAACTGCAGGGAGGCAGTGCTTTTATTCAATGAAAAGTCTGTGCTGACGCCGGAAAAAACCATGGAATATTTTATTCATGACAATAGAATGCTCGCAGAGCGTGCATTCTATTGTTTAAAAAGGGTTGACAGATCCGAAAAGACAGAATATAATCACATTAACATATAAAGTAAGTGGGTTTAAGGAGGAAAGGCAAATGAGCAACGTTTATACATCCGCAGATCAGTTAATCGGCAGAACTCCCCTGCTGGAGCTGACACATATTGAAAAGGCAGAGGGCTTAAAGGCACACATCTATGGCAAGCTGGAATACTTTAATCCTGCAGGCTCTGTAAAGGACAGAATTGCAAAAGCGATGATCGATGATGCAGAGGCAAAGGGCGCATTAAAGGCAGGCTCTGTAATTATTGAACCTACCTCCGGCAACACCGGCATCGGCCTTGCGTCTGTTGCAGCGGCGAGAGGCTACCGTATCATTATCGTAATGCCGGAAACCATGAGCGTAGAGCGCAGACAGCTGATGAAGGCATACGGCGCAGAGCTTGTCCTGACAGAAGGTGCAAAGGGCATGAAGGGTGCAATCGCAAAGGCAGACGAGCTGGCAAAGGAAATTCCCAACAGCTTCATTCCCGGACAGTTTGTAAACCCTGCAAACCCGGAGGTACACAAAAAGACAACCGGTCCTGAGATCTGGGAAGATTTGGATGGCAAGGTTGATATCCTGGTAGCAGGCGTTGGTACGGGCGGAACCGTGACCGGTACAGGCCAGTACTTAAAGAGCAAAAAGGCTGATGTAAAGGTTGTTGCGGTAGAGCCTGCAGGCTCTCCGGTTTTGAGCAAAGGCACAGCCGGCGCACACAAGATCCAGGGAATCGGCGCAGGCTTCGTACCGGACGTCCTGGACACCGGGGTTTATGACGAAATTATCACCGTAGAGAATCAGGATGCGTTTGCAACCGGCAGAAAGATCGGTCATCAGGAAGGTGTGCTGGTAGGCATTTCCTCCGGTGCAGCAGTATGGGCAGCGATCGAGCTTGCAAAGCGTCCCGAAAACGAAGGCAAGAACATTGTTGTGATCCTGCCGGATACCGGTGATCGTTATCTGTCTACTCCTCTGTTTGCAGAAGAGTAAGAGGCAGAGTTTAAGCTCTGTTACAGTTCACTCGTGCCATTCGTGAAAATTTTCTTGACAGAGCGAAACGGGTATGCTATCTTGTAAAAAACAAAAAGCGATGACGAAGAAAAGTAGTACAGACAGACGGCACAGAGAGCAGGCGGCGGTGGGAGTCCTGCGCGGATATCTGTAGGAAAGAACACTTCCGAGCTGCAAGCTGAACGCAGGATCTGTAAGTAGGCGAGCCGGAGTCCCACGTTACAGGGATAGCGTTTCATGGGAACGCGAAAAAGGGGCCGTACAAGGAAGTGCGGCAAGTTAGGTGGCACCGCGGATATAGCAGCAGCTATTCGTCCTATCTCCAATAGGACAAATGGCTGCTGTTTTTGCGTTCTTACAGTTCCCTTCGCAGCTTTCCGTGCGCAGCTTCTCATGCGAGCATGGAATCTGCACCCGGAAAGCGAAAGAGAAACTGCAACGCAGCAAAAGAAAAGGAGGAAAAGCTTATGTGTTCCATTCTCTGCTACGCGGGAAAAGATGTCACCAAAGAAACGATGGAAGGATATCTGTTAAAGACAAAGATGAGAGGACCGGATGCCCAGCAGGTCGTTGAGACCGAATTCGGGTATCTCGGCTTTGCAAGACTTGCGATCATGGGGTTGACCCCGGACGGTATGCAGCCGTTTCAACGGGACGGCAGCTGGGTGATCTGCAATGGTGAAATTTACGGCTTTCGCAAAATCAAAAAGGAGCTGGAAGAGCGCGGTTATCAGTTCCAGAGCGGTTCCGACTGTGAGGTTTTGCTTCCGCTATATGAAGAATATGGACTGGAAATGTTTTCCCATCTGGATGCGGAATATGCCTGCGTATTGTACGATCACAAAAGCGGCAAGCTGATCGCAGCCCGTGACCAGATCGGAATTCGTCCGTTGTTTTATGGTTATTCCAAGAGCGGAAAGATTGCATTTGCCAGTGAGGCAAAGAACCTGATCGGCTGGGTGGACGAGGTGCGTGCATTTCCACCCGGAAGCTATTATTACGATGGGAAATTTGTCAAATATGAGGATATCGCAGCTGTCCATGGTTATGTGCACGAAGATATTGATGTGATTACAAAAAACATCCATGATAAGCTGACGGAGGGGGTAAAGAAACGTCTGGATGCAGACGCTCCGCTGGGCTTTTTGTTATCCGGCGGTCTGGACTCAAGCCTTGTATGTGCAATTGCAGCAGATATTTTGAAAAAACCGATCAGGACATTTGCAATCGGCATGGACACAGATGCGATTGATTTAAAATATGCAAAAGAAGTTGCTGATTTTATCGGCGCAGAGCATACCGAAGTCATCATGACAAAGGAAGAAGTGCTGGAAAGCCTGGAAACCGTTATCGAAGCGCTTGCAACCTATGACATCACGACGATCCGCGCGAGCATGGGCATGTACCTTGTCTGCAAGGCAATCCATGAAAAAACAGACTTAAAGGTGCTGCTGACCGGTGAAATTTCCGACGAGCTGTTCGGCTATAAATATACGGACTTTGCACCGAGCGCGGCAGCCTTTCAGGAAGAGGCAGCAAAGAGAATCCGTGAGCTGTACTGCTATGATGTCCTGCGTGCCGACCGGTGTCTTGCGGCAAACAGCCTGGAAGCCCGTGTACCCTTCGGCGATCTCGACTTTGTCCGTTATGTGATGTCCATTGACCCGGCGAAGAAGTTAAACACCTACGGAAAAGGAAAATATCTGCTGCGCAAGGCATTTGAAGCAGATCATATTTTGCCGGAAAACATCCTGTGGAGAGAAAAAGCTGCATTCAGCGATGCAGTAGGACACAGCATGGTGGATGATTTAAAAGAATACGCAGAGAAGTATTACACCGACGAGGAATACGAAACGCTCCGCCAGAAATATGATTTTGCACAGCCCTTCACAAAAGAAAGCCTGCTGTATCGGGAAATCTTTGAAAAGTATTATCCCGGACAGGCAAGGATGGTGCCGGACTTCTGGATGCCCAACAAGAGCTGGGAGGGCTGTAATGTCAATGACCCCAGTGCCCGTGTGCTGGCAAACTACGGTGACAGCGGAAAATAAAAACAATAGAATGCACGCTCTGCGAGCATTCTATTGTCATGAATAACGGGTGGGGCTTATAAGCCCCACCCGTTTACGCGTTCCATTCGCATTCGCCGGACGTGCGGAACATCAGCAGCGCCTCGCGGCAGGAAAATTCACCCAGCTCATAGTATCCGTGGGAAAGTCGGTTGATGCGTTCCAGTGAAACTGCGCGGTTGGCACATTTGGGCTGGTCATAAATAAAACGGATGCCCTTGGCGTAATATTCAGCGTCGAATTCGGGAGTCCCTTCTTCCTCATAATAAGGGTCGAAGAAAAACACCTCGTCCCTGGAAATGCCGGTTAAAAGCACATAGTGCGGAACTTCAAGAAAAAGACGCAGCACGACAGCTGCGCCGTGCAAAAGCGCCTGACTGATTTCGCTGTCCGGGGACAGTGTAACATCGTTACCGAAAAGAAACTGCGTCTGGATCGGAAAAGAGCGGACAGCTGCCAGCTGATTTAACCAACTGCCGACAAAACGCATTGCGGCGGCGGAAGTGCCGTGACGGCATGGTTGTCCTTGTTCGTTATAAGTGTCCATTGTATAGAGCATAATACATTTGAGGATGTCAGGACTGATTTCTTCCCGATCAAACAGGTAGCGGATTCCGTTGGTAATAGAAACAGAACCGCAGTCATATTCTGAGGACTGATAATTTAAGTAATTTTTCATTGAAAAATCCTCCGGTAAAGCATATTATATAAGGTCAGTGGATTGTTCCGTACTGCGCACTTCCACAATCCTACCCACCTATGAGCAAGCTCCTGTGGGCATAGACCTTTTGACCCTGGCATCCTTATAGGCTTATAGGATAGAAAGAATCGTGCGCTCTGCTGTCGAATATAACGCGAACCCCGTATTTTGTCAAGAATATGGGAATAGAGTCTTGACAGATCGAAAAAAATAGAATACAATTCTCACTAACATACCGGATAGATAGGTATTGAGCGGCGGATGATTCGCCTAAAAGGAGGAGTAGTTATGAAAAAACGAAACAGGATCTTAAGCCTGCTTCTGGCAGGAGTGATGGCGCTGGGACTGACCGCGTGCGGGGCATCGAATGCAGGTGCTGCAGCAGATGAAACCGGAAGCGCAGCGGTGAGCACAGAGAGTGCATCCTCAGACACAGCAGCTTCGGGAGAGAAGATAATCAACGTCGGTGTGACCAATACCATCGGCAGTATCAATCCCCTTTTGTTAAACGGCGGCGAGATTAACAAATATGCGACCGGACTGATGTTTTTGCCGTTGATGGAGCTGGATGCTGACTTGAACTTCGAGGGCATGCTGGCAGATTCCATCACAACAGAAGATAACAAAAACTTTATCGTTCACATCGATGATGCTGCAACCTGGTCGGACGGAACGCCTGTTACAGCAGATGATGTGGTTTATACCGCGCTTCGCCTGGCGAGCCCGGTCATCGGCAATACTGCAATGATGTATTATGTATTTGAAGGTGTTGGCGACGACGGCTTTGTAGAGGAAGGTGCAGAGAGCATCGACGGCATTCAGAAGGTAGACGATAAAACGGTACAGTTTACGACCAAAGAAGAAATGCCGATTACTACCTTTGAAAACAGCTATGCGAGATATCTGCTGACTCTGCCCAAGCATGTGATCGAGCAGTATTCCGAGGAAGAGCTTTCCACAGCGGATTGGTTCAACCATCCCGATGTTGTCAGCGGACCGTTCATCGTAACGGATTTCGATGTGGATCATTATATTTCCTATGAAGCGAACAAGGATTATTGGAAGGGCGCGCCCAAGATCGACAAGCTAAACATCAAAATCGTAGACGGCAGTCAGCTGTATGCAGGTCTGCAATCCGGCGAAATCGATATCACCCAGCAGACGATGAGTGATATCCCGCAGGAGGACTATGAGAGCGTAGAAGCCCTGGACAACGTAGACGTTGTATACGGTTCCCCGGTTACCAACCAGTCCGTATTTATCCAGACAAAGAACGTTCCGGATGTAAAAGTTCGTCAGGCGATGCTGTATGCGATCGACCGTCAGCAGATTCTGGAGGAACTGTTAAACGGACATGGCGAAATTGTAGATGGATTCCTGTCCAGTGCAAGCCCGTTCTATGATGATTCCCTCACACCGGTTTCCTATGATCCGGAAAAGGCAAAAGCACTTCTGGAAGAAGCTGGATGGGACGGCTCCCAGACAATCCGTTTCTATGTAAATTCCGGCGATTCGACCTTTGTAAACGCAGCCTCCATCATCGCTGCAGAGTGGGCTGCAGTCGGCATCAAGGCGGAAATCCAGACCGTTGATTTCGCAACGCTGATGAGCGTTGCAGGCACAGAGGACTATGATGTACTGGCAGTACAGTACACCTATGCGCCGGTGGATCCCTATCCGGATGTAGCATGGCTGCTTGGCGGTGAAGGAAGCTGGACCGGCTACAGCGACGATACGTTAAACGAAGCGTTGACCAAATCCCAGTTGACAAGTGATCCAGAGGAAACAAAAGAGCTGTTCTCCGTTGTGGATAAAAAGGTACAGGAAGATGTTCCGATGTTCTCCGCCTATGTTATCAGCGCACAGGGGGCAGTCAGCAAGCGGATTACAGGTGCAACTCCCAGCGTATACGGCTTCTTCAACGATGTCCAGAACTGGGACGTAGTGGAATAAAGAAGAATCCTGTTTCACAGAATTCCATTCTGCCGCAGTGGGATCTTCGCGGAGCATTTTTATCAGAGAAAAAAGAAGTTTTCTTCCGATAAAAAGTTTGTATTTCATATATTTTATGCTATGATAATAACTGCCGCACATCTCTTTTTTGGGAGGTGTGCGGCAGAATCTGATATATGAGTAAAGTGAGGAAAAGCAAATGCCGCATTTACTGGAAGTAGAGGGGCTGACAACCGTTTTTGACAGCGACTACGGACGCACTGTCAGCGTGGACCATGTAAATTTTCATGTAGATAAGGGAGAAGTTGTCTGTATCGTCGGCGAATCCGGCTGTGGCAAGAGTGTGACCTCACTTTCTATTATGGGGCTGCTTGGAAGAGGCGGAACCGTGACGGAGGGAAGCGTCGTATTCGAGGACAAGAACCTTCTGACGATGACGGAAAAAGAGCTGGATAAAATCCGGGGCGACCGCCTGACGATGATTTTCCAGGACCCGCTGACCTCTCTCGATCCGGTCTTTACGGTCGGCAACCAGCTGATGGAGAGCATCCGAAAGCATATGAGACTGTCAAAAGAAGAGGCGCGAAAGCGGGCAGAGCAGATTTTAGGAAAAGTTGGTATGCCCGATCCTCACAGTGTCATGAAAAAATATCCCCATACGCTTTCCGGCGGCATGCGCCAGCGTGTGATGATCGCGATGGCTCTGTGCTGCAATCCGGGCCTGCTGATCGCAGATGAACCGACGACGGCACTGGATGTGACGATTCAGGCACAGATTATGGCGCTGTTGCGCAATCTGCAAAAAGAGAGCGGGATGTCGATGATCCTGATCACCCATGACATCGGGCTGGTAGCGAGCATGGCGGACCGCGTGATCGTTATGTACGCCGGACAGATGATCGAGGAAGCACCGGTAAAGGAGCTGTTTGCTGCACCGGCACATCCGTATACAAAGGCACTTTTGCAGACGGTTCCCGGAATTTATGACGAAAAGGACAGGGAGCTTGTCGCGATTCCCGGCATGGTTCCGGAAAACTATGATTCGATCCCCGGCTGTCGGTTTGCAGACCGCTGCGCCTTCCGGACAAAAGGCTGCGATCAGCCTCAGAGCTACAGACAGATCGGGGAAGGACATTTTGTCAGATGTATGCTCGCCAAAGAAGGAGAAACGTGAAGATGAGCATAAATATGGAAGAAAAAAACACGGAGAAGGAGCCGCTGATCCGGGTAGAAAACCTGAAAAAATATTATCCCATCCGGGGCGGCGTTATTACCCATACGACAGGCTATGTGCATTCGGTGGACGGCGTTTCCTTTTCGATTGCAGAGGGAGAAACCCTCGGTCTGGTGGGCGAATCCGGCTGCGGCAAATCGACGGTGGGCAGACAGCTGGTCGGCCTGGAAACGCCGACGGGCGGCAGGCTGTTTTATCAGGGAAAGGATATGGAAAAGCTTTCCGGAAAAGAGAAAAAGAGCGTGCGCACGCAGCTGCAGATGGTGTTCCAGGATCCATATTCTTCCCTGAATCCGAGAAAGCATATTTATGAAATTTTATCCCAGCCGATGCTCTATCATGGGACTTCCAATAAAGAAACTGTCCACAGGGACGTTGACCGACTGCTGGATATGGTAGGACTTCCCAAACACGTCCTCGGACGCTACCCGCATGAGTTCTCCGGCGGACAGCGGCAGAGAATCGGGATAGCGCGGGCACTGTCTTTAAATCCCAGGTTTTTGGTCTGCGATGAGCCGGTCAGTGCGCTGGACGTTTCGATTCAGGCACAGATTCTGAATTTGCTGCGCAGCCTGCAAAAGGATCTCGGGCTGACGTGCATGTTCGTTGGACATGGACTCGGCGCGGTCAATTATGTCAGCGACCGGATCGCAGTCATGTACCTTGGTAAAATTGTGGAGATCGGGCCGGCGCAGGAGGTGTTCCATCATCCGGTACACCCTTACACCCGCGCCCTGATCGATGCAGTGCCGATTGCAGATCCCAAAAAGCGGGAACAAAAACCGCTTCTGACCGGAGAAATCGGCTCCAGCACGAACCCGCCCTCTGGCTGTCGCTTCCATCCGAGATGTCCGTACGCGACGGAAAGCTGCAGACAGGAAGTGCCGGAGCTTTGCAGTGTTTTCCCAGGCAACAGTCATCTTGCGGCGTGCCCATATGCAATTGCGCAGCTGACTGGCGGCGCACCCGCATACGATGCGAAGATGCAGCAGGTTGTCGTAGAGCAGAAATGGAGATAAAAGTGACATGGGAAAATATATGATCAAGCGCATCCTGATCGCCATCCCGGTTCTGATCGGGATCACGATCATCGACTATGCGATTATGTGTCTTGCGGGCAGCCCACTGCAGATGCTGCAGGGACCCCGAATTTCCCAGGCTGCGGTTGCGGCAAAGGAAATCGCCCTCGGTCTGGATAAACCGTTTTATGTGCAGTATTTTGTCTGGTTAAAACAGCTTTTACATGGAAATATGGGCTATTCGATCAAGTCCTATCAGGCAGTCAGCGAGATGATCGCAAGCCATTTGGGACCGACGCTTTTGCTGATGGGCGTATCGCTTCTGGTCAGCTTGCTGATGGCGGTGCCCGCCGGAATTTACAGTGCGATCAAGCAGTATTCCGCAGGAGATTATACGGTTGTTACACTTTCCTTCCTGGGAAGCAGCGTGCCCGGATTTTTCCTTTCTTTGCTGTTGATTTATCTGTTTACGGTAAAGCTTGGCTGGCTTCCGTCCAGCGGAATGGCGACGCTCGGAACTGCAGGCGGCGCGGGTGATGTGGCAAAGCATATGGTGATGCCGGTGTTAGTCCTGGCTACCTCCATGGCGGGTACAAATATCCGTTATATTCGAAGCGCGATGCTGGAAATTTTGCAGCAGGATTACCTGCGCACGGCAAAGGCAAAGGGAATCGGAAGATTTCTTGTCATCAATAAGCATGCGCTGCGCAACGCACTGATCCCGATTATTACGGTAATCGGAATGGAGATTCCGGTGCTGTTCGGCGGTCAGGTTATCATTGAACAGGTCTTTTCCTGGCCGGGACTCGGACTGATGACGATGAGCGCAATCACGAATCGGGATTATCCGGTTATTATGGGTGTCTGCCTGCTGTCTGCAATTGTTGTGCTGGCGGCAAACCTGATTACGGATATTTTATATGCGCTGGCAGACCCGACAATCCAGCTGAAATAGGAGCGGCGAAGATGGAGAAAAAAGATCGTATCAAAAAAGATATTTCAAGAGAAAGCTATTTGCAGACCGTCATCCGTCGTTTTAAACAGCATCATCTGGCAACGGTCAGCCTTGTGATTTTAGCGGTTTTGGTGGTGGCAGCGTTTTTGGCCCCGATCATCGCACCGTACAATCCGGATGAAATCGTCGGAGGCTTTTCCAAAGCGCCCACAGCAGAGCATTGGCTGGGAACGGATCAGATCGGTCGTGACGTCTTGAGCCGGCTTTTGTATGCAACGCGGATTTCCCTGTTGGTCGGTGTGCTGGCGACGGCGATCTCTACTGTGATCGGTGTGATTCTAGGACTGATCGCCGGGTATTTTGGCGGCGCTGCGGATATGATTATCATGCGTTTTACGGATATGGTCATGTCGTTTCCCTATATTTTGCTGGTGCTGGTTGCGGCGTCGATTTTTAAGCCGGGGCTCTGGAGCATCATCCTGATTCTGGGCTTTGTAGACTGGCCGGGAATTGCCCGTCTGGTTCGCGGCAATGTGCTGAGCCTGCGGGAGAGTAATTTTATTAAAAGTGATCTCGTGGCAGGAATGCCGCTTCCGTATATTCTGTTTTCCGAGATTCTGCCGAATACCGCTGCGCCGATTCTGGTGTATGCAACGTCGGTTCTGGCGTTGTCGATGTTGGATGAGGCGGCACTTTCGTTCCTCGGAATGGGTGTGCAGCCGCCGACCGCGAGCCTTGGAAACATGTTAAACGGCGCGCAGTCGCTGACTGTACTGACGAAACAGCCGTGGCTCTGGATTCCGTCCGGGATGATGATCGTGGTGCTGGTCATTGCGATTAACTTTATCGGTGACGCGCTGCGGGATGCGCTGGATCCCAATAGCGGAAGGTAAGACTGGAACACGCAAAAGCAGAAAGAACTGCAGCAGGAACACTGCAGGAGGACATCGGAGGGATTTGCGATGATACAGGAAATGGATTTAATGGAAATTTTTTACTGGTTTCACAGACATCCGGAGCTGTCTTATGAGGAATACGATACAACTGCGCAGATTAAAAAGCTGTTAAAAGCAGCGGATGTAAAGATCCTGCCGATTCCGATGGAAACCGGTCTGATTGCTGAGGTAAAGGGAGAAAAGGATGGTCCGGTGCAGGCGCTTCGCTGTGATATTGACGCGCTGCCGATTACTGAGCTGACGGATTTACCTTATGCGTCGGAATGTCCGGGAAAGATGCACGCCTGCGGACACGATTTTCACATCACGGCGGGAATCGGGACTGCGATCTGGCTGCAGGAACATAGGGACGAGCTCTGCGGGACAGTGAGGTTTTTCTTCCAGCCAGGTGAAGAGTCCTCCCTGGGCGCACGGAAAGTGCTGGAAACGACGGCACTCGATTCGGTTACGCACGTCTGGGGCTTTCATTCTGATCCGACCAATTTGGTCAATGCCATCGGCATCCGGGAGGGCGCAGTTGCGGCGGCAGTAGATCGGTTTGTGATTACGATAACGGGCGTCGGCTGCCACGGCGCACACCCGGATGATGGCGTTGATCCAATTCCGGCGGCTGCAGCCATGGTTCAGGCATTTCAGACGATCGTGACCCGCAATATCAATCCGTTCCATCCTACACTCATCAGCGTTACGCGACTGGAAGCGGGAAATACCTGGAATGTGATTCCGCAGACAGCACAGCTGGAGGGAACTGTTCGGACCATGGATCGGCAGGATCGCTGCCTGTTTGAAAAACGCTTAAAAGCAATTGCAGAGCGGACCGCATCTGCCTATGGAGCGTCCGCAGAGGTAGAGTGGATTCCCGGTCCTCCGGCTGTTTGCAACGATGCAGAAATGGCGGCTTTTGCAAAGGAAACGGCAGAAGCGGAGGGCTTTCAGACTGTTCCGGAAGAACAGTCGCTCGGCGGAGATGATTTTTCTTTCTACATGGAGAAAGTGCCCGGCTGCTATATTAAAATCGGCATCGGAAAGGGGGCGACAATCCATCAGCCGACCTTTCAGGTGGACCCGGCGGCATTGATGCCTGCGGTACGGTATTTGAGTCGTCTGCTGCTGCGCTGGGGCGAGGAAAATGCCTGAGTGACGCAGCCGAGGAATATGTACAGCAATACGCAGCTTTTGCGTAAGAACACAATATAAGAAAAGGGGTAAAAAACATGAGTACATTTCGATTTGCCATTATGGGAGCAGGCAACATCGCACATCAGTTTTGCGATGCAGTGACGCTGGTGGAGGACTGTGAGGTGAGCGCGATCGCCAGTAAGGATCTGGGGCGCGCACGAAAATTTGCGGAGGAATGCAGCGTAGCCCATGCGTATGACAACTATGAGCAGATGCTGGTAGAGGAAAAGCCGGACTGTGTTTATATTGCAGTGACGCCAAACGACCATTTCCGTCTGACGATGCTTTGTCTGGAGCATCGCGTTCCGGTGTTGTGCGAAAAAGCGATGTTTACAAACAGTGCAGAGGCAAAAGCGGTTTTTGAAAAAGCAGAAAAAGACCAAACCTTTGTAATGGAAGCGATGTGGAGCCGGTTTTTGCCCGCGGTCAACCAGGCAAAAAAATGGGCGGCAGAAGGAAAAATCGGCAGACTGGAAGCCTTACAGGGAAGAATCGGTTTTCTCGCGCCGGAGGGAGCAGACAATCGGTATCACAGCCCTCTGCTGTGCGGCGGAGCTGCGACGGATATCACGGTTTATGCCTATGAAATCGCGACCTGGCTGGTCAATGAGCCTGTCCGCAAAACCTATGCGGCTGCGAACCTTGATCAGACCGGTGTAGACTTAACCGATCAGGTTACGGTGAAGTTCGAACATGTGCTGGCAGATCTTGTGACGAGCTTTGCAGCGCCTATGGGCAACAGCATGGTGATCTACGGTCGGGAAGGGCGCATTGAGCTGCCCGATCCCCATTATGCATCCAAATGCTTTTTATATGGGGCGGATGGAATGCTGAAGGAAGAATTCACAGATACGACGACGCAGAAGGGCTTTACCTACGAGATCGAAGAGACGATTCGCTACGTGCGCGCAAAGAAGACGGAAAGTCCGGTTGTTCCGCATGCGACGACAATTGCCTGCGCGGAGCTGTTTGATCAGATTCAGGCGGCAAAGAAAGAGTGAACTATCGGAAACAACGTGCAGAAAAAGGCGGTACAGATTTTGAGCTCTGTACCGCTTTTGTGTTGGTGTACCCGGTGCGCATTCCTGCAGGGCGGGGTTTCTGTCGCGAAGTTTAGAAATAATCCGAAAAATACGGTTTTTTGACCGGAATCAGCCGCTCCAGCCAGGTCAGCATATAGTATTCCATCGAGATTTTTTCATGGTCGTAAAGATAAGTCGGGCGCTTGTAGCCCATCATCAAAGCAGTGAGCGTGTTAATGTCGAGTTCTACGACGTTAATGGACTGATTGTCCTCGACACGCTCACAGGTTGTTTCCCCCTCGTGCCAGGAAACGAGAAAATCTCCCTGATTCCAGGAAGCAAGGCCGTCAGTAACTCGGAAATGAATTTTGAAATCCTCCGGCTGGATCTGCCAGGGATACTCCTGCAAAAAGTTTTCAACATCAACGATTCGCGCCATAATATAGGGAGCTATCGTTTCTTCAATCTCACTGTCTTCGAACAGATATGCCATGGGTTCACCGGAATAATTATCCCCCCGTACTTGTGTGATCATAGAAAAATGCGCGCTGATGTAGTTCCATAGACCGTGTCTGGCCTCGCTGGTTAAATAAACCATTTCCTTAATATGAAAAATTTCATTTGCAATGTAATAAACCAGATAACCAAGGGGCTTGTGCTCTTCATTATAATAAAGGGCTACGATCATATCATCATTTTCCCAGCGCCAGTATTCATCCCAGGCCAGCCTGTCTCGGATGAGCGCACCGTGGTGCTGCATGGCAAAATAGGAATACACGTTATGAAAATCCTCGGAATCCAGGCTGACACGTTCGACCATGCCCCGGACGGGAAAGGCCTTTGGAAGCTGCGTATCCTTGACTGTGAAGGTGAGCTTGTCGGACACAATCTCCCATCCCATTTTCCGATAAAATGGAATGGAATATGGATATAGAAAGGAAATGGGAAGCTTCTTTTTGTGCATATAGTCGATGACATAGCGCATCAGGGAATGAATCAGTCCGCGTCCGGTGTATTCCGGATAAGTAGTGACTCCGGTGATGCCGCCCATCGCCATAATGTTGTCCTGAATGTTGATCTGCATGGAATAAACGACGATCATGGATGCCAGCTTTTCTTTATAAAACCAACCGAGTACATAAGCGTCCTCGAGAATCGGACGTTTGGCATATTTGATTTCCTCCTGCTCCCAGCCGGTCTGGAAGAGCTCGTAGGAGGTTACCTGAAAAGCATACTGTAAAAGTGCGTTGAACTGTTCCAGATCGTTGTGATCGAGCTCACGCATGCGGAAATCACCGTTGACTTCAAGGTAAGTGTGCGTGTCCTTGTCTGACATAGAAGATGCCTCTTTTCTGAATGATGCGGTCTTTAGATTTCAAAGACATCATACAACCAAATGAAAGGCTCGTAAAGAGGAAAACTTTTCGCATGACAGCTTTTGGAATTTAGAGTATACTGTGATATCAGAGAGTCGTATGGATGAAACGACTGCAGAAAGGGACAGGAGGCAAATTGATGAATCAGATTCCCCAGGCAGGAGAAATTTATCAGCATTTTAAAGGAAAGCTTTATCGGATTGTGGCACTGGCAACCCACACGGAGACCGGTGAGCAGCTCGTGATCTATCAGGCACTTTATGGAGAGTTCCAGGTTTTTGCAAGACCGCTTTCCATGTTTCTGGAAAAGGTGGATGCAAAAAAATATCCTGATGCAGCGGGAAAAGACCGTTTTATGCGGATCCCGATGGCAGAAGCAGCGGCAGTGCCCCAGCCCGTTCCAGCGCCGTCAGAAAACCCTGTTGAGCCCCGGCCCGCTGCAATGCCGTCAGAGAGCACTGTTGAGTCCCGGGCCGTTGCAGCATCCTCTGAGAACTCTGTTGAGCCCCAGCCCGATCCCGGTCTGCTCGCTTTTTTAGATGCGGACAGCTACGAAGAAAAGCTGGAAGTATTTGCATCGCTGGAGGGCAAAGTCGATCTTCATATGTTGAATGCCATTGCTGCTTCCCTGGATCTGGAGCTTTCGGAGGGCAGCTTGGAGGAGCAGTACGACACGCTGAAAAGCTGCCTGATGACACTGGAGCGTTATGAGTGCAATCGCCTGCGGTGAGCAAAAAAGAAAAAAACGGAGAACTGGATTGAAACAACAAACCCCAAGAAATATTGAAGTACAGAGAAAACAGGAACTGTTAAACCGGATTGCACCGGGACTATTAACATGGTATGATAAAAGCAGACGGAGCTTACCCTGGCGGGAAGAACCGACGCCGTATCGGGTCTGGGTATCGGAGATCATGCTGCAGCAGACGCGGGTCGAGGCGGTAAAACCGTATTTTGCGCGCTTTATGGAGCGACTGCCGGATATCGAAGCGCTCGCCGAAGTGGATGATGATGAATTATTAAAACTTTGGGAAGGGCTCGGCTATTACAGCAGGGCACGGAATTTAAAGGCTGCGGCACAGCAGATTGTGACAGAATACGGCGGAGAGATGCCGTCGGATTACAGGGAGCTTTTAAAGCTAAAAGGAATCGGAAGCTACACAGCTGGCGCGGTTTCTTCGATTGCCTTTAAACAGCCCAATCCCGCAGTGGACGGAAATGTACTGCGTGTCATTTCCCGGCTTTTGGAGGATGACAGCGATATTTCCGATCAGTCGGTAAAAAAAAGAGTAGAGGATGATCTGCGTCCTGTCATGCCAAAGGATCGCCCCGGTGACTTTAATCAGGCGTTGATGGAGCTTGGCGCAACCGTCTGTCTGCCAAACGGTGCACCGAAGTGCAGCAACTGTCCGTGGCAGGAATTCTGCCTTGTAGGATTGCATGGCACCTGGCAGCAGTATCCGCAAAAGGCAGAGAAAAAGGCAAGGACGATCGAAGATAAAACGATTCTCGTGATTCGAACGAGTAGACAGGTCGTTTTGCGTAAGCGTCCGAAAAAGGGACTGCTGGCAGGACTGTATGAATTTCCGGCGATGGACAAAAAGGCATCGTTGGAAGAGGTCAGGGAATGGCTGAAAAAACAGGGTGTGGAAGCTGTCCGGATAGAGAAGCTTCCGGAATCAAAACATATTTTCACCCATAAGGAGTGGCACATGACCGGCTATCAGGTTCTGGTGGATGAACTGGAGCCCATGGGGCAGGATGAATCCCTCCTTTTTGTTGAGACACAGGAAATCGAAAGAAATTACCCGATTCCGTCCGCATTTGCAGCCTACAGCGCCTATCTGAAAATTCAGACAGGTATCCAGAAGATGAAAGGAACAACACTATGAAACTGCTTTCTATTGCAATTCCCTGCTATAATTCGCAGGATTATATGGCACATTGCATCGAATCTCTGCTTCCGGGGGGAGAGGATGTTGAAATTTTGATTGTCAACGACGGTTCGAAGGATGACACCGCCAAAATCGCAGACGAATATGCGGCAAAATATCCTACGATCGTAAAGGCGATCCATAAGGAAAACGGCGGACACGGCTCTGCGGTCAACACCGGAATTGAAAATGCGACCGGAATTTATTTTAAAGTGGTAGACAGTGACGACTGGGTAAAAGAAGATGCCTATCTCGCCATTCTGGAAAAGCTGAGAGAGCTGACCGGCGGTGTGGATACACTTGATCTTCTGATCAGCAACTTTGTTTACGAAAAAGAGGGTGAACGCCGCAAAAAGGTGATGCGTTATAAACATGTCCTGCCGGAATACCGTATGTTTGGCTGGGAAGATGTCGGACGTTTCCATGTCGGTCAGTATATTCTGATGCATTCCGTTATTTACCGGACGAAGCTTTTGCGGGAATGCGGTTTAAAGCTTCCGGAGCATACGTTTTATGTGGACAATATTTATGTCTTTGAGCCTCTGCCGTATGTCCGCAACATGTACTATCTGGATGTGAATTTCTACCGCTATTTTATCGGCAGGTCAGATCAGTCCGTCAACGAAAAGGTCATGACCGGACGAATCGACCAGCAGATCAAGGTCAACCAGATCATGACAGACTACTTTGTGGAAAAGAAGAGCGAGATCATGGGCAATAAGCCCCTTGCAAAGTATATGCTAAACTATCTGGACATCATTACGACGATCTCCTCCATCCTGCTGATCCGCATCAACACACCGGAATCTCTCGAGAAAAAGCGTGAACTGTTAAACTACATCAGACAAAAGGACAAGAAGGTTTACAGAAAGCTGCGTTACGGTCTTTTAGGAAACTGTATGAATCTGCCTGGAAAAACCGGAAGATGGATTTCTGTGGAAGGCTACAAAATCTGCCAGAAGTTTTTTGGCTTCAACTAATCGAAAAAAATCTTGTTGTCCTTTGCAAATTGTGCTAGAATATACAATGGGTTTTTAGGGAATACGTTTACAGAAAGGATAATATGGGTGGATTTATGAAAAGACAAGACATTCATAAGGTACTGATTATTGGCTCAGGACCAATCATTATCGGACAGGCATGTGAGTTCGATTACTCCGGCACACAGGCTTGCAAGGCACTGAAAAAGCTGGGCTACGAAATCGTACTGGTAAACTCGAATCCGGCAACGATCATGACAGATCCGGACACAGCGGATATCACATATATTGAACCGCTGAATGTGGAACGTCTCGAGCAGATTATTGAAAAGGAACGCCCGGATGCACTGCTTCCGAACCTGGGCGGACAGTCCGGACTGAATCTTTGCTCCGAGCTGCAGGCAGCAGGCGTGCTGGACAAATACAATGTAAAGGTAATCGGCGTTCAGGTAGATGCAATTGAGCGCGGCGAAGATCGTATTGAGTTTAAAAAAACCATGAATGCGCTTGGTGTTGAGATGGCAAGAAGCGACGTCGCCTATTCCGTAGACGAGGCACTTGCGATTGCGGACAAGCTGGGATATCCGGTTGTTCTGCGTCCAGCATACACCATGGGCGGCGCCGGCGGCGGTCTTGTTTATAATAAAGAAGAATTAAAGACAGTCTGTGCAAGAGGTCTGCAGGCGAGCCTCGTGGGTCAGGTTCTGGTAGAAGAGTCCATTCTTGGATGGGAAGAGCTGGAGCTGGAAGTTGTCCGCGATGCAAAAGGAAATATGATTACCGTATGCTTTATTGAAAACATCGATCCCGTTGGTGTGCATACAGGGGATTCCTTCTGTTCCGCTCCAATGCTGACGATTTCCGAGGAGGTACAGAAGAAGCTGCAGGATCAGGCATATCGTATCGTAGACGCAATTGAGGTGATCGGCGGTACGAATGTACAGTTTGCACATGATCCGATTTCCGGTCGTGTTGTTGTTATTGAAATCAACCCCAGAACTTCCAGATCTTCTGCACTTGCAAGTAAGGCAACCGGTTTCCCGATCGCTCTTGTTTCTGCAATGCTGGCAAGCGGTCTGACTCTGGATGAAATTCCTTGCGGTAAATATGGCACACTGGATAAATACGTTCCGGACGGCGATTATATCGTTCTGAAATTCGCGCGCTGGGCATTTGAAAAGTTCAAGGGCGTAGAGGATAAGCTCGGAACTCAGATGAGAGCAGTCGGCGAAGTCATGAGCATCGGCAAGACTTATAAGGAAGCATTCCAGAAAGCAATCCGTTCTCTGGAAAAGAGCCGTTATGGTCTTGGTCATGTAAAGGATTTTGATCAGAAGTCCAAAAAGGAGCTTCTGACCATGCTTGCAACTCCCAGCAGCGAGCGCTATTTCATCATGTATGAAGCGCTGCGTAAGGGTGCATCTGTAGAAGAAATCAACAAACTGACCAAAGTTAAGGATTACTTTATCGAGCAGATGAAGGAGCTGGTTGAGGAAGAAGAGAAGCTCGTTGCTGCTTATCACGGACAGGTTCCTGCAGATGCTGATTTGAAACAGGCGAAACTGGATGGCTTCTCTGATAAATATTTAAGCCAGATCCTGGGTGTATCCGAGGAAGCAATTCGGACACGCAGAACAGAGCTTGGCGTTGTGGAAGGCTGGGAAGGTGTTCATGTAAGTGGTACTGAGGATTCCGCATACTATTACTCCAGCTATCATATCAAGGACGAAAGCCCGGTAGACAACAGCAAACAGAAGGTAATGATCCTCGGCGGCGGTCCTAACAGAATCGGTCAGGGTATCGAATTCGATTACTGCTGCGTACATGCTGCAAAAGCACTGCGTAAGCTCGGATTCTCCACGATCATTGTAAACTGTAACCCTGAGACGGTATCCACAGACTACGACACTTCCGACAAGCTGTATTTCGAGCCTCTGACTCTGGAAGATGTCCTTGCAATTTATGAAAAAGAACAGCCGGTTGGCGTTATCGCACAGTTCGGTGGACAGACTCCGCTGAATCTGGCAGCAGACCTGAAGAAATACGGTGTCAATATCCTCGGAACCACTCCGGAAGCCATCGACCTTGCAGAAGACCGTGACCAGTTCCGTGAAATGATGGAGAAGCTGGAGATTCCGATGCCGGAAGCAGGCATGGCTGTCAATGTGGAAGAAGCATTGGAAACTGCTCACAGAATCGGCTATCCGGTTATGGTACGTCCTTCCTACGTCCTTGGTGGACGCGGCATGGAGGTCGTTTATGACGATGAAGCGCTGACCTTCTACATGCAGCAGGCAGTGGGTGTAACACCGGACAGACCGATCCTGATTGACCGATTCCTGCATCATGCAACTGAGTGTGAAGCGGACGCAATCAGCGATGGCGAGCATGTATTCGTTCCTTCTGTTATGGAGCATATCGAGCTGGCTGGTATTCACTCCGGTGACTCTGCTTGTATCATTCCCCCGAGAGGACTGACAGAAGAGCAGATCGAAACTCTGAAAGACTACACCAGAAAGATCGCAAAGGAGCTGCATGTTGTTGGCCTGATGAATATGCAGTATGCGATTGAGGACGGCAAGGTATTTGTCATCGAGGCAAATCCCCGTGCATCCAGAACCGTTCCGCTTGTATCCAAGGTCTGCGGCATCAATATGGTTCAGATTGCAACGGATATCGTTACCCTGCCTTATACCGGACGCAAGAGCCCGGTACCGGAGCTGAAAGAAAAGAAATTCGCTCACTACGGTGTAAAAGAAGCGGTATTCCCCTTCAATATGTTCCCGGAGGTTGACCCGGTACTCGGACCTGAAATGCGTTCCACCGGTGAGGTTCTTGGACTGTCTACAGACTTTGGTGATGCATTCTTCAAGGCAGAAGAAGCGACAAAGACCAAGCTGCCCACTTCCGGCTGCGTGCTGATTTCTGTTAATGACAGAGATAAGGCAGAGGTAGTTGACGTTGCAAGAGGCTTCTATCAGCTTGGCTTTGAAATTATGGCAACCGGCAGAACCTGTGACCTGATCGAACAGGCCGGTATTCCTGCCCTGAAGGTATGCAAGCTCAACGAGGGACGTCCGAACATCCTGGATAAGATCACGAATGACCAGATCCAGCTGATTGTCAATACTCCCCGTGGCAAGAAGGGTACAACCGACGACAGCTACATTCGTAAGGCTGCCATTAAGAATCGCATTCCGTATATTACAACCATGGCTGCTGCAAAGGCAACTGTAGAAGGCATCCGTTCCGCAAAACGTGACGGCAAGCTTCCGGTGCAGTCTCTGCAGGAGTTCCATGCAAGCATTATCGATAAATAAAATATCAGATAGCGATAACAAAAACAGCTGCCGTGTTTGTACGGCGGCTGTTTTTGATACGGTGCGCCCGGCAGCATACATCGCGAATGGAAAATGAGGCTTCTTATATAAAAAAGAATGTGCCTTGGCACATTCTCGCGCCAAGGCGCGGTTGCTTTAGCAACCATCTACCCTTGCGCCGAGTGCGCATCCTCGCAGAGCGTTTATTATCGTATGAAAACGAAGTTTTCTATACGATAATAAGAAAAAAGGACATGCAGCTCATCCGGAGATGAAAAGCATGTCCTTCTTTTTATTCAAAGAAATTTATTTCAAAGAAATTTCTTTCAAAGAAATTTATTTCTTTGCGCCCTGTTTTGCAACTGCGTTCATCTTAGCTTCGATAGCAGCCTGGTCGCCAAGGTAATGATGACCGGTTACGTTGAAGTTATCGTCAAACTCGTAAACAAGCGGAACGCCGGTAGGGATGTTCAGCTCTGTGATTTCATTCTCAGAGATGTTGTCCAGATATTTAACCAGAGCACGCAGAGAGTTGCCGTGAGCTGCGATCAGAACCTGCTTGCCAGCCAGCATGTCCTTCTTGATGTTCTCTTCATAGAAAGGAATTACTCTTGCAATGGTGTCCTTTAAGCTCTCTGTCAGAGGCAGCTCCTTCGGATCTACGTTCTTGTAAGGAGCCTGCAGAGCAGGATTACGCTCGTCGGTAGGCTCAAGAGCGGGGGGCTGAACGTCGAAAGAACGACGCCATACCTTAACCTGAGCTTCGCCGTATTTTTCAGCAGTTTCGGATTTGTTGAGACCCTGCAGAGCACCGTAATGACGCTCGTTTAATTTCCAGGTTTTGATAACAGGAATCCATTCTTCATTTAACTCCTGCAGAACATGGTTAGCGGTGTGGATTGCACGCTGCAGATAAGAAGTATAGCAAACATCAAAGGAGAAGCCTGCTTCCTTTAACAGAACGCCGCCCTGTGCAGCCTCCTTGTGTCCGGTTTCGGACAGATCTACGTCAGTCCAGCCGGTGAACAGGTTTTTCTGATTCCATACGCTTTCGCCATGGCGGATCATAACTAACTGATAACCCATAGTGATTGTTCCTCCTGATTGTGATTTAAGGCATTTAAGCCTGCTTGATTCCAAACAAGCATACACGATTTGAACGGAAAAATCAAGACTTTAGCTTGCCTTTTTAGACAGGATATGGTAATATCCTAACAGTTTGGTCATAGGGTTTGTCTGATACAGGGCTATAGATTTTGCAGTTTCTGAGATTAAAACTGCAGGGTTTATAGCTCTTTTTTATCGTATAGGAAACTTCGTTTCCATACGATAAAAATGCTCTGCAGAGGAAAGGAAGGAGTCAAAATGAATCAGAATTTTATGAAAGAAAAGAAGGTGCTGCCGCTGGTATTGTCAATGTCTTTGCCGATGATGCTGTCGATGCTGATAAATTCGCTTTATAACATTATTGACAGTATGTTTGTGGCACGGGTCGGAGAGAAGGCGCTGACGGCAATTTCTCTTGTCTATCCGCTGCAGACACTGGTCACGAGCATCAGCGTAGGCTTTGGGGTCGGAATCAGCGCAGCAGTCGCATTTTTCCTGGGAATGGGAGAACATAAAAAAGCGGATCAGAGCGCCTCTGAGGGGTTGTTTTTGAGCATTGTGCACGGTGTACTGATGTCGGTGCTTTTGACAGCAATTCTTCCGTCTTTTCTGAGACTTTTTACGACAGACGAAGAAATCTATCAGATGGGTATTACCTATGGAACCTGGGTACTGAGCTTTTCCCTTGTGATCTCCGTCTATATTGCTTATGAAAAAATTTATCAGTCACTGGGAAATATGATCGTTCCGACCTTATGTCTGGCAGCGGGCTGTCTGACGAATATTGTGTTGGATCCGATCCTCATTTTTGGAATTGGTCCCATTCCGCGGATGGAAGTAAAGGGGGCTGCGATCGCTACCGTGATCGGACAGATCGTGCCGCTTGTCATGTATCTTGTATGGCATAGGAAAAAAGGGCTGGGCGTCTCCATCCATATAAAAGATATGAAGCCGGATCCTGCGATCTGTGGCAGGCTCTATGCGGTTGGAATCCCGTCTTCCCTGACTCTGGGCATGCCGTCCCTTTTGATTACTTTGCTGAACAAAATCGCAGGCGCGTTTTCTTCGGTTTATGTGTTGGTGCTGGGTGTTTATTTCAAGCTGCAGACCTTCCTTTATCTGCCTGCCAGCGGTATTGTGCAGGGCATGCGTCCGATATTGAGCTTTAATTACGGGGCAGGAGAAAAAAAGCGGATGAAGCAGATTCTATCCGTGTGTACCGGACTGATCTTTGGAATCCTGATGGTCGGTACGGCGCTGTTTTTGCTGCTTCCGGAACCGATCATGGGTATGTTTTCCAAGGACGGTGTAACGATCCGGGAAGGGGCGGCTGCACTTCGGATCATCAGCCTCGGATTTGTGGTTTCCGGAATCAGCGTTGTGGCTTCCGGTGCACTGGAGGCACTTGGGGAGGGAATCCCATCCTTTATCATTTCCTTGCTGCGCTATCTGGTGCTTATCGTTCCGGTTGCTTCCATTGGAAGCAGGATATTCGGTATTACAGGTGTCTGGGGTGCGTTCCCGGTGGCAGAAGTGCTGACTGCAGCTGTCTCAGCCGGAATTTTTACAGCAAGATACCGGGCGTGTTTGAAGAGGCTGTGAAATCTTTTACATACCTGACCTCCTGAAATGAAAGAAACTATACAGGATTACTGTAAAAATCTTAAAAAAACTATGAAATAGCTAAAAATTTCAATAACTAATCAAAAAATATTCTATTTTTAATAAATCCTCTTGTGATTATAATAGGTTTATCAGCTGAGAACGAAAGAAATTTAGCAAAACAACCAAATGGGAGGAAAAAATGAAAAGAAAAGCATTAGCAACAATGATGGCAGCAGCTATGGTATTATCCATGGTTGGCTGCGGCGGAGCCAAAACAGATTCTACAGCATCTACAACCACAACAGAAAAAACAGAAGCAGCGGCAACAGAAGCTGCAGATTCTGCTGCATCAGCAGATGCAACTGTAGAAAATAAAGACAAGCCTCTGTGCTGGTTTAACCGTCAGCCCTCCAGCAGTGCTACCGGCGAGCTGGACAAAGAAGCTCTGAACTTCAACGGCAATACTTACTATGTAGGTTTTGATGCTAATCAGGGTGCTGAACTGCAGGGACAGATGGTTCTGGATTACATCAAAAAGAATGCAGAAACCATTGATAGAAATGGTGATGGCGTGATCGGATATGTTCTGGCAATCGGTGATATCGGACACAACGATTCTATCGCTCGTACCCGTGGTGTTCGTTCTACACTGGGAACCGGCGTAGAAGCAGACGGCACAGTAGATTCCACACCGGCTGGAACAAACGTAGATGGAAAAGCAAAGGTTGTACAGGATGCAACTCTGGAAGTAGATGGAAAAACATATACGATCCGTGAGCTGGCTTCTCAGGAAATGAAAAACTCAGCAGGTGCAACATGGGATGCTGCAACAGCTGGTAATGCGATCGGAATCTGGACCGCTTCCTTCGGTGATCAGATCGATGTTGTTGTTTCCAATAACGATGGTATGGGAATGTCCATGTTCAACGCATGGGCAAAAGACAACAAGGTTCCTACCTTCGGCTACGATGCAAACAGCGATGCTGTAGCAGCAATCGGAGAAGGCTACGGCGGAACAATTTCTCAGCATGCAGACGTTCAGGCTTACCTGACACTGAGAGTTCTGCGTAACGCACTGGACGGTGTAGATATTGATACCGGTATCGGTACGGCAGATGATGCCGGCAACTGCCTGGTAGAAGGTGAAGACTACAGATACAGCGAAGAAGATAGATCCTACTATGCGTTAAATATTGCTGTAACAGCTGAAAACTACAACGATTTCACAGATTCGACAAGAGTTTATGACAAGGTTGCCAACCAGCTGGATGAAAGCAAGAGCCCGTCTAAAAAAGTATGGCTGAACATCTACAACGCATCGGATAACTTCCTGAGCTCTACCTATCAGCCGCTGCTGGAGAAGTATGATGATCTGCTGAACCTGAAAGTAGATTACATCGGTGGAGATGGACAGACAGAATCCAATATCACAAACCGTCTTGGAAACCCGAGCGAGTATGATGCTTTCGCAATTAACATGGTTAAGACCGATAATGCAGCAGCATACACATCTCTTCTTTCCAAATAATTAGAGATCGAAAAAGCGTAAATGGATGAATTTATAGAGGGGTGTCAGCAATGATGCCCTTCTTTACTAAGAAAAGGAAGCACAGCTATGACAGAAGATAAGAACAAATATATCTTATCGATTAACGGCATGAGCAAATCATTCGGTAGAAATAAGGTTCTGAAGCATATTAGCATGAATGTCAAACCTGGAACCATTATGGGACTGATGGGTGAAAACGGCGCCGGGAAATCGACAATGATGAAATGTCTCTTTGGAACCTATCAGAAAGATGAAGGAACCATCGTACTGGATGGAAAAGAAGTGAACTTTTCCGGACCAAAGGATGCACTGGAAAACGGGGTGGCAATGGTACACCAGGAGTTGAACCAGTGTCTTGAAAGAAGTGTTGTAGATAACATGTTCCTTGGAAGATACCCAAAGAATTCCCTTGGGGTTGTCGACGAAGGAAGAATGAAAAAAGAAACCTCAGATCTGTTCAGAAAACTGGGAATTACAGTGGATCTGACCCAACCAATGAAAAAAATGTCTGTATCTCAGAGGCAGATGTGTGAGATCGCAAAAGCGATTTCCTATCATTCCAAAGTTATCGTACTGGATGAGCCTACCTCATCTCTGACTGCACCGGAGGTTGAAAAACTCTTTAAGATGATGCGTCAGTTGAAGGCTCAGGGAATTTCTCTGATTTACATTTCACATAAAATGGATGAAATATTTGAAATCTGTGATGAAATATCGGTGCTGCGGGACGGAAGCCTGGTTATGACCAAGGCGAGCACAGAAACAGATATGAATGAACTGATCGCCGCCATGGTTGGTCGTTCTCTGGATAACAGATTTCCACCTGTAGACAATACACCGGGAGAAACCATTCTCTCCGTACAAAATATATCAACAAAATATGCACCAAAACTGCAGAACATTTCTTTTGATATCAGAAAAGGAGAAATCTTTGGATTTTATGGTCTGGTTGGTGCCGGTCGTACCGAGCTTCTGGAGACGATCTTCGGAATTCGTACAAGAGCAGAAGGAACGGTCGTGTATGACGGAAAACTGATGAACTTCTCCTCTCCGAAGGATGCTATGGATCATGGATTTGCACTGATCACAGAGGAAAGAAAAGCCAATGGTCTGTTCTTAAAGGGTGATATCACATTCAATACTACCATTGCAAATATGAATCATTATAAAAGCGGGATCGCATTATCCAATGATAAGATGGTACGTGCAACAGCCGATGAGATCAAGGTCATGCATACAAAATGTATGGGACCGGATGATATGATCTCCAACCTTTCCGGCGGTAACCAGCAGAAGGCCATCTTCGGTAAGTGGCTGGAGCGTTCTCCAAGCGTATTCATGATGGATGATCCGACACGAGGAATCGACGTTGGAGCAAAATATGAAATCTATGAACTGATCATCAATATGGCAAAACAGGGAAAAACGATCATCGTTGTTTCTTCCGAAATGCCGGAAATTCTTGGTATTACCAACCGGATCGGTGTTATGTCCAACGGACGCCTGGCTGGAATTGTAAATACAAAAGAAACAAACCAGGAAGAATTACTGAGACTCAGTGCGAAATATCTGTAACAGGAGGAAAAGTGGAAATGGCAGAAAACAGCGTTATTATTTCGGCTGAAGAAGAAGCAAAGCTTTTGAAGCCCATCGATGAATATGTGGAAAAGATCCAAAAGAAAATTGACGCATTACGCGTAGACGGATCGGACAAGGTGAATGATCTGAAAAACCAGATCGCTATCGCAAAGGAAAATAAGAACTTATCCAAAGCACAGAAAGATAAGATCATTGAAAACAGCAAAAAAGAGCTGGAAAATGCGAAAAAGGTAGAAGCAAACAACAAGGAAGAGATTAAAAAGCTGATCGCAGAGGCAGAGGATTATCTGGCGAAGCATTACAAGAAGGATTACTACGATGTAGTAAACAATAGCTGTAAGGCTGCAAAGGCAGAAGAAAACAGCAGATATGAGAAGGTCAAAGCAGATTTAAAGAGCGAGCATCAGAAAAAGATCGCTTCTCTGAAGGATGCAGAGGAGATCAAGGCTGAAAAATATGTGTTGAAAAACAAATTGTTTGATGCACAGATGGCTCACGAATCCAGAATGCAGGAGATCAAAGACAGAAGACATGAAGCATTCATGCATAAATATCATCTGATCGATCTGCTGAGAACCTCCAAGTTCACATTCCCTCAGCAGAGAGCACAGAAACTGGAAAATTACAGATATTCCTTCAATTTATCCCAGTTTTTGTACAAAAATGGCCTGTACATCGTAATCATCCTGATTTTTATTGCATTATGTATCATCACACCGATTGTTAAAAATACACAGCTGCTGACCGTTACCAACATCCTGAACATTTTGCAGCAGGCATCCCCGCGTATGTTCCTTGCACTTGGTGTTGCCGGCCTGATCCTGTTGACAGGTACGGACCTTTCGGTAGGACGTATGGTTGGTCTGGGTATGGTTACAGCAACCATTATCATGCATAATGGAATCAATACAGGTGCCGTATTCGGGCATATATTTGACTTCTCTGCTATGGCTCCTACTGCGAAAGCATTGCTTGCATTGTTAATGTGTGTGATCTTTACAACGGTATTTTCCATGATTGCCGGCTTCTTCATGGCAAGATTCAAAATGCATCCGTTTATTTCTACAATGGCGAATATGCTGATCATTTTTGGCCTGGTAACCTATGCTACCAAGGGTGTATCCTTCGGTGCCATCGATTTTGCGATCCCTAACACCTTCATTCCGCAGATCGGCAAATTCCCGACGATCATCCTGTGGGCAGTTGCAGCAGTTATCATTGTATGGTTTATCTGGAATAAAACAACATTTGGTAAAAACCTGTATGCGGTAGGCGGAAATCCGGAAGCAGCAGCAGTATCTGGTATTTCTGTATTCAAAGTAACGATGGGAGCATTTATCCTGGCAGGTATCCTGTATGGCTTCGGCTCCTGGCTGGAATGTAACCGTATGGTTGGTTCCGGAAGTGCAGCTTATGGACAGGGATGGGATATGGATGCCATCGCAGCCTGCGTAGTTGGCGGTGTTTCCTTTACCGGTGGTATCGGTAAGATTTCCGGAGTTGTAACGGGTGTATTGATCTTTACCTCTCTGACCTACTCTCTGACGATTCTGGGCATTGATACAAACCTTCAGTTCATCTTTGAAGGTATCATTATCCTGGCAGCCGTAACCCTTGACTGTCTGAAATATGTACAGAAAAAATAAGGATATCAACGTTGGAGGCTTTTGATTCCGACAACGTTTTTACAGGAAAATAGGAAAGCAGGACCGCCCGGCCGTCCGATGGATGGCGAGGGCGGTCTTTTGTCGTATAGGAAACTTCGTTTCTATACGATAAAAACGCTCCGCGAGGATGCGCACTCGGCGCAAGGGTAGATGGTTGCTAAAGCAACCGCGCCTCGGCGCGAGAATGTGCCAAGGCACATTCTTATTTGCTCTTTTGGTAAATTTTTTATATATTCCTTCAGAAGAAAGCAAATTCTGCTATAATAAGAAAGGGATAAAAAGAAGGGATAAAAAGAAGGGGATAAGCATGGAACAATATAAAGTGATTCTTGTCGATGATGAGGTGGAGGTCATCGATATCATGAAACAGAAGATCCGCTGGAATGATCTGGGCTTTGATGTGGTAGGCAGTGCTACCAATGGCGTGAAGGCCCTGGAGCTGGTGGAAAAGCTTCAGCCGGACGTGGTGCTGACGGATATTAAGATGCCTTACATGGATGGGCTGGAGCTGGCCAGAAAGCTGAACCAGGACTATCCGAATATTTACATTATGCTTTGTACAGGCTTTGACGAATTTGAATATGCAAAAGAAGCGGTTCATCTGGAAATCAAAGAATATATGCTGAAACCCATCAGCGCCACAGAGCTGTCAGACAGTCTGGTGAAGCTGAAAAATACCCTGGACAAGGAACGGGAAGAAAAATTAAATGTAAAAAAACTGGAGGATTATTTTCAGGAAGTGCTGCCAAAGCTACAGTCCAATTTCTTTATTTCCCTGATCGAGGGAAGAGTTGGCGAAGAGGACTATGAACGATTTCTTCAGAACTATCGGGTGGATATGAAGGGACCTTTGTTTTGCTGCATTATCTTTCATACTTCGGAAAATGATGTGCCGGATGGCATGAATCCCTTATTGTTATCCATGTCCGTGGAACGAGAAGTGAAACAGCGGCTGACAGAGAACTGTAATTGTCAGGAATTTATCTATATGGGCAACACAATTTTGATCATGGAGCTTCATTCAGAAGAGGAGATGGCCCAATTGACGGATAGCTGTGACCGATTCTGTCGCTGGGCATGGAGAATTATGGGGGCGGCGGTTACTGCAGGAATCGGAACCGTATGCAATAGTCTGCATGATATCAGCATCTCTTACGAGGGAGCCAGAGAGGCAGTGTCCTACCGTGTCTTATATGGAACCAAACGAGCGATCAATATTGCAGAGATAGTTCCGAAAGAGCCCAAAAAGACGGTTCCCCTGGAAGAAACAAGAATGCAGGATCTGTTCCGTGCCATTCACGTGGGAGATCAGGAGGAGATCCGAAAAGAAGCGATCAAGGAGATAGAAAAACTCCATAAGAATGCAGATACCATCAGTCAGTATAATCTGGCTACCATGGAGATTGTCAGCGGATTTTTCAAGTTTTGTGCCAATAATTCTATGGATTTTAATGATATTTCCGGAAATGTACAAAACCTTTACGAAAGAGTCACACAGTTAGACGAAACCTCCATGACAAACTGGATCATCAATATGTCTACAGCCATCAGCGAAAAACTGAAAAGTACCAGAAACAGTACCTCCAGACGTATGATCACTGACGCACAGAATATTGTAAAGCAAAGATATATGGAGCCTGACATTTCACTGGATGAGGTGTGTGCAGATCTTGGGGTATCCAATTCCTACTTTTCGTCTATTTTTAAGAAGGAAACAGGGCAGCCCTTTGTCACTTATCTTACGGATTACCGAATGGACAGAGCAGAAGAACTGGTACTCAACACCGATGAAAAAAGCTATAAGATAGCAGAAAAAGTAGGATATCAGGATGCAAATTACTTCAGTTATGTGTTTAAAAAGAAATTCGGCGTTTCCCCATCCAAATACAGAGCCTCCGGGAAAAAAGAAAACGAAAAGTAGAAAAAGTACCGTATTTAACATACAGACGATCATTCTATCTGTCCTTATGGCAATCTCATTGGTCACGATCATTGTCATGGGACTGTTGCTGTACCATCGCTTCAAGCTGGCATTGGAAAAAACAGCAGTGGACAACACGGAAGCAACCGTGGAGGGAACTGTAGACCGGTTAAATGCAGATCTGCTGGATATTCGGCAGATCTTTAATGGAGCAAACTATAACGTGGTTCAGCAGTTTGATATATCCAGCCGGGAATTTGTGGAGCAATTCAGTCTTCTTTATGAGACCAACTCCGATAAGGTTCAGAGTGTGGCATTGTATGACCATGAAGGAAAACTGATCGCATCGGAGCCGGTGGCGTTAGAAAAGAAAAATGTGCAGGTGCAGACTCAGGAGTGGTATAAAAATGCAGAAAATGCAATTGAAAATGTACATTTTTCCACACCCCATATCCAGGAATTGTTTGAAGACGGAGCCTATCGGTACCAGTGGGTGGTTTCTCTGAGCAGCTATGTGGATGTCAATAAAGGAGAAATACCGGAAACCGGCGTTCTTTTACTGGATATGAAATATTCTGTGATCCGGGATGTCATGAAACAGATCAACGATTCTTCCGATGGGATCTATTATTATCTGAGCAGCCAGGGTGGAGAGATGATCTATCATCCCCGGGGAACGGAATTAAACCGCGGATTATTTAAAGAAAACAGTCTGGAAGCTACAAAATATGAGAATGGAACCTACGAGATCCGTGCCGATGGTCAGAACGAGACCGTGATTGTCAGAAGCGTAGCTTATACCGGCTGGAAGATGATCGGTGTTGTGCCCAAGAGTGTGCAGGAGTCAAACTTTAAAAATTTCCGTTACTATGTATTTGCCACGATTTTAGTCCTGCTGGTCATGCTTTTGGAGGGAAACCAGCTGGTATCCCGGAAGATATCCAAACCGATCCGGGAGCTGGATGCTTCTGTTAAGACCTATGAAGCAGGAGGAAAGCCGGATATTTATATTGGAGGCTCCTCTGAGATCCGTCATCTGGGACATTCGGTACAGAAGTCTTATGAGCAGATCGAAGAACTGATGGATGAGATCATCCGACAGCAAAATGAACGGAGAAAAAGTGAACTGGATGCCCTGCAAAGCCAGATCAATCCTCATTTTCTGTATAATACACTGGAATCTATCACCTGGATGGTGGAAGCCCAGGAAAATGAAGGAGCAGTTCGTATGATCTCTGAACTGGCAAAACTGCTTCGTGTCAGCCTGTCCAGAGGAAAGACCATTATCTCTATCAAAGACGAGCTGCAGCACAGCAGAAGCTACATGAATATCCAGCTGGCACGGTACAAAGAACGATTTAAAACAGAATTCCGGATCGAGAAAGAGATCGAAAACTACTGCATCGTAAAGCTGGTGATCCAGCCCATTCTGGAAAATGCCATTTATTATGGTGTTGGAAATATGGATGAGGATGAGGACGGCAGGATTATCGTCAGTGGAGAAAAGAAAGAGGAGGACATCCTGATCACCATTGAAGACAACGGTATGGGTATGCCGGAAGAGGTTCTGGAAAAAATCCTGACGGACAACAGCAAAGTTCCGAAGCACGGCTCCGGCGTTGGGGTGATCAATGTGCATTCCAGAATCCGGCTGATGTTTGGAGAAAAATATGGTCTATCTATAGAAAGTGAACCGGATGAAGGAACAAGGGTCACGATCCGTATCCCTGCAATTCCATATACACCGGAAAATGCAGAAAGACTGGAATCACAAAAATATATCCAGAGGAGATCGGCAGATGAAAAAGAATCGGATTAAATTTCTTATAATTGAGCTTTTTTTGCTGATGCTGGCGGTCTTCTTTGTATGGAAGATTTTTGATCAGAACGTTACAGAGACCAGGATTGCCGTAATCCTTCCGGAGTCCGGCGATAAGCGCTGGGATGCCCTGATCAAGGGGATGAAACAGTTTGCAGCAGAGAACAATGTCCACATGATCATCTGTAACACCGATGAGATCGACGGACCGGAGGCGGAAAGAGAATTTATCAAAGAACAGAAGGACAATGATATCGATGGCTTTATCCTGTATCCCGCACCCGGACGCGAGACCGAAAATATGCTGAAAAAAGAGTGCGGAAATAAACCCTATTTGCTGATGGCAGACAGCCTGGCGGTAAAAGAGGGAGAAGCTGCCAGTCCTGCGATCCAGCCGGATTATCGGGAGATCGGAAGAAGTCTGGGAGAACAGCTGAGAACGAAAGAGCGAAAGATTGGAATTATTGCCGACTGGAAGATGTCTGAGGCGGTACAGTCAGAGATCAGCGGATTGAATGAGGCACTGGAAGGCAGCGGCAGTGAGATCTACTGGTGTATCTATCGGAGAAAAGAACAGAACATCGTGGAACGGATAGGGGCAGAAAAAAGGGCAGATACCCTTGTGGTGTTGGATGCCGGAGTTCTGGAAGAGCTTGGAGAACAGGCAGAAAATGGAAAATACAGGGGCGCAGAGCTTTATGGTGTGGGCTACAGTCTGAGGACGATCGCACTTTTGGATCAGGGAAATATCCAGGGACTTATTGTGCCGGATGGATATGAAATCGGTTATAGAAGTGTGGAAGAGATGGTCAGAAAGATAGAGCATAAGTTCTATAAAATGCAGGGATATACAACAGAATATAAGGTGTTTCAGAAAGATAGTTTTTCTATGGACGATGATTTAGAAAGGTTTTTATATTCCTATGAATAAAAAGAAAAGAAGAATGGCAATAGTATTATCTGCTATAATAGGGAGTTTGGTCCTTGCGCTGTCCGGGTGTTCCGATCAGTCAGGACAGACAGAGAAAACTCTGCGTGTGGGAGTAATCACCTACAGTCAGGATGACCCCTTTATCAACGCACTGACGGATGAATTGAAGGCGCATCTGAAAACCATGGAAAGCGAAGAACGGCGGATCATCGTATCGATAAAAAGCGGAAATGACGATCAGCAGGAACAGAACGAAAAGGTAGAGGAAATGATTGATGCGGGCTGTGATGTGCTCTGCGTCAATCTTGTAGACCGGACAGCACCGTACCGGATCATCCGGATGGCAAGAAACGAAAAAATTCCGGTGATCTTCTTTAACAGGGAGCCGGTAAAGGAAGATCTGATGCAGTGGGATAAGCTGTATTATGTGGGCTGTGATGCGGAACAGTCCGGGATCATGCAGGGAGAGATTGCAGCAGAATATATCAACAGCCATCCGGAAGTGGACAAAAATGAGGATGGAAAGATCCAGTATGTACTTCTGGAAGGGGAAGCAGGACATCAGGATGCCATCAGCAGAACAGAGTATTCGGTAAAAACACTGATGAAAAACGATGTTTCACTGGAAAAATTAAGCTATCAGTTTGCGGATTGGAACCGGGGGCAGGCGGAGAATCGTATGAACCGTTTGATCAGCCAATATGGAACAGAGATCGAACTGGTCCTATCCAATAACGATGAGATGGCACTGGGGGCTGTGGAAGCCTACCGGAAAGTAGGCTATATCCGCAAAGACTGGCCGGTGATCTTTGGGATCGATGGCCTGGAAGACGCGCTGGAGGCCGTAAAGGCCGGAGAAATGCAAGGCAGCATTTACAATGACAGAGTGGACCAGGCAAAGGAAATGGCAAAAATGGCAGTGACGCTGTTTGAGGGAAAGGACCTCGACCAGGAAAGTCTGAAAGATGGACGGTACTATTTTTCGGAATACAAGAAGGTGGACGGCAGCAATATAGAGGAATATTTAAACGCAGAAGAGGAAGAAGCAGATGGAAAAAACATGGAGCCATGATTTTTACCGGGAGACAGATCCGGTAAAACGGCAGCAGATCTTAAAAGCGCATGCAGGAGAGGAAGAAGCCTGGGCAGAAGAATACAGAAACCGGCTCTGGACAGCCCGATACGGAAAATACAGACTACAGAAGGATGAATTCGTCAAATGCCTGATGGAACTGAAATACCTGGCGGAAGGAAGCACTCTGGACCTTGGGGGAGACAGAAGAAGGATGGGAGCTCGGATCCTTTCTGCATTATGCCTGGCAGAAGCGATGCAGTCAGAGGAGTGTTATCAACAGATCCTTCTGGAGGAATTGTATAATGTATTTCTGAAGTTCATTCAGGTCAGCCGAGGGGGCAGGGGCTTCACCTCCCTGGTATTTGGCATGGGGCAATTATCAGAAGAAGGAATTGCAAAAAAAATCGCCGAACAGATCAGCGCAATTGCCTTTCAGGCGCCCCGCCTGCTGCGCATGGAAAAAGAATTTTCGCTGCTGCAGGAAGCCGCCCTTCGGGCATATCGCCAGGAGTATCCGAATAGGGAGCATTTTTTGAATAAATGATGGTTTCGTAGAAAGCGACGAAATAAAAATTGGCGACGACAGAGATACGAAATATATCTGGAAAGAAAATCAATAAGAGAAAACGGAGAAAACGATGGTTACGGGAGAATTAAAAAACAAAATTGATGGATTATGGGATATTTTTGCAGCGGGCGGACTGGTAAATCCGCTGGAAGTTATTGAACAGATTACTTATCTGATGTTTATCCATGATTTGGATGACATGGATAATAAGAGAGCAAAAGAAAGTGCGATGTTGGAACTTCCCTATAAAAGCATTTTTGTGGATGAAGTAAAAATGGGGGACAGAACAATTGATGGTACACAATTAAAATGGTCTGTATTCCGTGATTTTCCTGCTGACAGAATGTATATCGTGATGCAGGAATGGGTATTCCCTTTTATTAAAACATTGCATGACGATAAAAACAGTGCATATTCAAAATATATGGAGGATGCGATTTTTAAGCTTCCGACACCGCTTGTGCTTTCAAAAGTAGTAGATTGCCTGGATGTCATTTATGAGTTGATGAACGAAAAGCAAGCAGTAGATATCCGTGGAGATGTTTATGAATATTTGCTTTCAAAGATTGCACAGTCAGGGTTAAATGGACAGTTTAGAACTCCGAGACACATTATTCGGATGATGGTGGAATTGATGAATCCGTCTGCTGATGAGATTATCTGTGATCCTGCCTGCGGTACTTCAGGATTTTTAATTGTGACAGCAGATTATTTGAAAAAGGAAAAAAAGAGCGAGATTCTTTTTGATAAACAAAAGAAAGATCATTATATGAATCATATGTTCCACGGCTACGATATGGATCGTACTATGCTGCGAATCGGCGCGATGAACATGATGACACACGGGATTGACAATCCGGATATTGAATATCGGGACAGTCTGTCAGATCAGAATTCGGATCAAGATAAATATACGCTGGTTTTGGCAAATCCGCCTTTTAAGGGAAGCCTGGATGCAGAATCGGTGTCCGGCGATTTGCTGAAAGTATGTAAAACGAAAAAAACAGAATTGCTGTTTCTGGCATTGTTCCTCAGAATATTGAAAATTGGCGGCAGATGTGCCTGTATCGTCCCGGATGGCGTGCTTTTCGGCTCTTCTACAGCGCATAAGGCGATCCGAAAAGAAATCGTAGAAAATCAGAGACTGGAAGCTGTTATTTCCATGCCGTCCGGCGTATTTAAACCGTATGCCGGTGTGTCGACCGCGATTCTGATTTTTACGAAAACAGAACACGGCGGAACGGATGACGTATGGTTTTATGACATGACAGCAGACGGACTCAGTCTGGATGATAAGCGGACACCTGTTGCAGAAAATGATATTCCGGATATCATTGAGCGTTTCAAACATCTTGGAAATGAAAAAGAACGGAAGCGGACAGAAAAAGCTTTCTTGGTTCCGAAACAGGAGATTGTAGACAACGAATACGATCTCAGCATCAATAAGTATAAAGAAGTTGAATATGTTGCAGTGGAATATCCGCCGACATCAGAGATCATGGCAAACATCCGGGAGCTGGAAATTGAAATTGGCAACGAAATGGATGAGCTGGAACGGTTGTTGGGATTGTAAGGCAGATAAAAATGCAGAACGAAAAATGTGGAAGAAAGAATCCGGATCAATTCGGGTTTGTGGGGATGAGGTATGAAAGTAAAACTTGGTGATTTATACGATATAGGATCAAGCAAACGAGTGTTTCAATCGGAATGGCGCGAATCAGGTGTACCATTTTACAGAGCTAGGGAAATAGCAAAGTTGTCAGATGATGGCTTTGTTGATAATGAACTTTTCATTGATGAAGAATTATATTCTGAGTATATAGAAAAATATGGAAAACCAGAAACTGGTGATGTGATGGTTACGGGAGTGGGGACTTTAGGTGTTTGCTATGTTGTTAAACCTAAAGATAGATTTTATTTTAAAGATGGTAATATCTTGTGGTTTAGACAAAAGGCAAAAGACAAGATATTACCAGAGTATTTAGTAAAAGCATTTGATTCAAAAGAAGTAAAGGATTTTATCAATAGAAATTCTAGTGGTACTACAGTTGGAACTTTTACTATACAGACAGCAAAGAAGATGGAAATATCTTTACCGTCTTTGGATGAACAGAGGGGAATAATCGATAAAATTACAAGAATCGAGTTGATTATTAAACAAAGGAAACAAGAGTCACAATTATTAGACGACCTCATAAAAGCCCGATTTGTCGAGATGTTTGGGGACCCTATTATTAATTCAAAGTATCTTGAAACCAAAAAACTTAAAGATATGTTGATACTGAAAGCAGGAGATTTTACAGCTGCGTCAGACATTTCTGATATACAAACGGAAACTAATCCATATCCGTGTTATGGGGGGAACGGAATAAGAGGTTATGTATCAGAATACAACCAAGAAGGTGAATATTCTCTTATTGGAAGACAAGGAGCGTTAAGTGGAAATATACAGTTTGCAAGTGGTAAGTTTAAAAATACTGAACATGCATTATTGGTTACACCAATAGTTGAAATAAATACTATTTGGTTGAATCAACTGTTACTGAATCTTGATTTGAAAAGGTATCAAACAGGTGCAGCGCAGCCTGGATTATCAGTTAAGAACTTACAAGAGATATCAATTATTATAGTACCAATGGTTGAGCAAAACCAATTCGCAGATTTTGTACGAGCCGTAGA
>ULRO01014720.1_pt1 | contig 51816 bp, 58 predicted proteins | sample 1955421 | NCBI WGS metagenome assembly ULRO01 (sample SAMEA4835682, study PRJEB28245) | human gut metagenome | biome: gut microbiome; material: fecal sample | place: Denmark | collected 2008 | reverse complement strand
ATATTTGTAACAAATACATTTTTAAAAATTTTTAATGTATAAAAATCTATACACAAAAAGAACAATAAGGCTAATTCAATATATAATATTTTATTATATATGCTTTGTAATTTGAAATTTCTAACTAATAAGAAAATACCTAATAAAAAAATTATAATCAAAATCAAGGGATTAAATAAGTCAGTCAATATAATCACTCCAATCAATTTTGTCTAATTCCGCATTAGTAGCTGTTATAAGGCCAGATTCCGTAATTATTGCAATTCCTTCAGATGAGGTTTTTTCAGCAACTTTCTTCCCTACAATTCCAAATACTTTTGCCTTAGTTAAATCTATGCTACTATCAATAAAAAACTCTTTGCTTATTCCATATTTATCATAATTACCCTTAATTTCATAAGCAGCATTACCCACAATTATTAATCCTCTTACCACTTTTACCGGTGCAGCGATTGGCGTTGCAATTAATACAACTCCTTCACTTACAAACTCTGGTAAATGTTTAAAAGTATTATAATAATCAAAGAAGCTTTCAGCTGCAATAAGATTATTATGTAATCCTTAATTTCATATCATTACTGAGAATCCTGCTGAAGGTGTAATAGCGCCACGAGATCCAGATGCTGCGCTTATTAATATCCCCTATTTATCTGCTGGCAAGCTGGAGTATCTTTTTCGTTCTATTCCTAACACGACTGAAAAGGAGCTTCGCGATAAAGTAATAATTGCCTTTATGGCGATTGAAGGGTTACGTACAGTTGAAATTCATCGAATGAACGAGGAAGATATAAACATCGAGCAGCAGTCTATTCTTATACACGGCAAAGGTAAGAACGCTATGATTTACCCGCGCAAGGATACTTTTGCTTTGCTGATGCGTTACCTTGAAAGCAAAGACCGCTTCCGGATAAAAGCTGTTAAGCAAAATTATGAGGACGGGCTGACGCCGGTATTTACGTCTACTTCTAATAATATGTACGGGCACCGTATAAACAGAACTTGCGTGCGTGATGCTGTAAATAAATGGCTTACAGTTGCCGGATTAAAAGAAAAAGGCAAAGCCGGCCATATGCTGCGGCACACCTGCGCGACTTTGCTCTATCAGGAAACAAAGGATTTAAAACAGGTCCAGGAAACCTTAAGGCATAGCAGTACAAACATGAGCAGCAAATATGCTCATTTAACAGACAGACAGGAAAACCGGTATACCAATAGCATACCGGTTGAAATAGAGTAAAAATTAAATGAAAGTACTAAGTGCTTTCATTTAATTTTTATACAGGTTAAAAAAGTGTAAAGTATTTATAATTTATATGGATAAAACCGAGATATAGCCGTTTATTTAGCTTTTAACGAGTTTTGGCTTACAATCCTTAGAAACAATTGCGCCAGTTTTTCAAATGCGTTTAAAACGAAATTTAAAAGACAAATTTTAAAATCACATAAAAATACTGGTAAAACTAAAACAAATTTTGCTCAACTATTCCCGAATTGGAAATAGTTTCTTTTGTTATATGTGCTTTATCTATAATCATGCAATTATTTAAAAATTTATCAATATCTGCCGAACTGGAAATAGGCATTGCATCATTATTTTCTAAAAATTTCTTATTGCTTGCCTCGTGCATGCTCATATTCTGCATAATGATCTTCTGAGAATTTTAGAAATGCTAATGGTCTTTTTGATTTCAGCGTAGTATTTACGGCATGTAAAGTTCCAGCAGTAATTCCCATTTCGATAACAATTGTACCAATAGCAAGTCCAGCTTGTAGCCGATCGCGTAAAACAAAATCATTTGCATTTATAGGATGCCCGAATTCATACTCACTTATTACGCAGCCGTTATTGTTCAAAATATCATGGAACAGGTTCTTATTCTGACTTGGATATACTTTGTTTAAATGAGTTGGCATTACTGCTATTGTTTCACCACCAGCTCTTAAACAGCCAATATGCGCACAACTATCACACCCGGCTGCAAGGCCGCTGATTATAGTATAGCTTTTACCAGCAATTACTTCGCTTAACTTCGTTCCCCACGCTTTACCTCTATTCGATGGAAACCTTGTTCCGATTATAGCAATTCCGGCTTTTTTTAGTATTGAACAATTTCCGCGAGCAAAGAAAAATGGAGGATAATTTGATAACTTTTTAAATCGTTCCGGGTATTTTTCGACATCAAATTTTGTTATAATTTCAACCTTCCCTTTAGCACATTCTTCTTTTATTGCTTGGGCGATATTATATGCTTTTCTGACTTCATCGTAAGATTTGTTTATCCGGTTATCAAAAATATCGTTATAGTTCACATAATTAAAAAGATCTTCTGCACTTTTCAAACCTAATACTTCATTATCAGGAAGTTGATTGATAATTTCTAAGGTAATTCCATCAATTTTACTCAACGCTATTAAAATATTATCTCGCTTACACATGATATAAAACCTTCCAAATTAAATATTTTGACTTTTCAATTATATATTGTTTAAAGCGATATGCAGGATACTCTGATTATTTTATCGGAAGTATCCTATTTTTTAATTTTGAGAAAGGTGGCGACAAACAGACAATTTACTTCGTTCACTCGTCGCTCGCTGCGTAAATAGACTGTTTAACGTTGTCGCTTTTAAGCATCTTTGCCAAAACCATCAAAACTGCAGCGTAAAGCTAACCGCTTATGCGCTGTTTTTCGGTTATCGGCAAACGTGCAAAACGCGCATCTGCGCTTAAATTAAGGTAACATCTTCTCCTTCGCCAAAGCTGACGGCTTGGCAAAGATGTTTTTCATTGCCTACCTGCGGCTGACGAAACGCAGGGTGCGGTCAGCGGTATTTTATTTTAAATGTTTCTGCCGCTTTTCAACGCCGCATTTTAGCAGCTCCCCTATTGGCTCCGGCAAGGATAAACGCTGCGGCTGTGCCGTCCTTGCCTGCGCAGGCTCACTGCTTTTAAAATGCTGCGAAAAGCGGCAAAAAACAAGCTGCAAAAGAAGGGCGGTGAACAAGGTCGGTGCTTAATTCGTTAGGTAGTGCCGGTAAAAAGGCAACAAAAAAGCCCTGATACCTTTAAGAACAGGAAAATGGTATCAGAGCCAGACCCTAGTAGAATTATACATCAGAAGGTTAATGCAGTCAAGTTTATTGCTACATTCGCAAATAAATGAAGGCGGTGAATAAAATGCTCGTTTTATGTTTAGTAGTCGCTATGATAGCGGCAATGGAAGTTACGGATTTTACCAAAGAGTGCAGAAACGCTTACCTTGAAAGCAAGGCGCAAAGTGAACGCAGAGCGCAGTTTAAAGCTCTTTACGCCAACGAAAAAATCCGCTGACAAGTAAATTTTAATACAACGCCTGCTCCGGCGGGCGTTGTAAATAATATAAACGCGAGGTGCAGGAATGAAAACATACTTTTTTACAGTAAAACACGAACATTGGCGTAACGGTACAACCGTTGCCATAACCGCAGGCATTGTAAAAGCAGCAAACAAGATTGAAGCCGAAGATATTATTTTTCAAAACGTATCATCAACCAATACGTTTGATTTGACCCTTATAAAAATAGAACAAGATGAAAACTGCTTTACCGATTATATACCGGCATCGGTTTTCAGATAAGAGGGGGAACGGTTATGTATCTGCCAATCAACTTTTACAGATTTGCGCTTGAAAAACTGGAAGATTATACCGGTGAACTGATTGAAGCATACAAAATACCGGTAGATGAAGCTGATGAAATTGAGGAATGGGCGCAGGCACGCTTTACTTTTCCGGTAAACGATGAGGAGGCCACCAATAAAATAATTTATATCATATTTAGTGAATATGCTGACTGGATATGTGAAAAGTACAAGCTGAACTATGAACATATCAGCTATTATATCAATGGCATGGACAGCAGCATTATCTACAATGGCATTAACCTTATTGAAAAAGATGAAATCATCAAAAGCAGCTGCGCCTGATGGAGCAGTTGCAGGAAGGAGCAGTAATGAAAAAATTATTCAGATATTCTCATATGGTTAAACTGTATAACCGTTCTGATATTAAATGTAATATCAGTAAAATTAAAGCCATCGTACAGTATATAAAAAACGCTAAAATTAATTTTTACTCATTTAGCTATGAATACTGGGCACTTGATTGGCAAATCAAACCCTTTGAAGTAACAAATATAAGATACAGCAGAAACGGTAATACAAGAGCTAAAGCATTATTATTAAAAGTAAATTCAGATAAAGATTGAAGCGACCCGGCAGGCTGCCCTGCCGGGCTGAAGGAGGAAAAACAATGGGCTGGACTTTTACGAATTATGGTTATTATGCTTGCGGCAAACCGCAAACACTGAAAGAAAAAAAGAATTTTGTTGCCAATGAAGTAAAATCGTGGTACAATGGCGAGGCTGTTATTCTTCATGACCATATAGCTTATGACCCCTATGTTAGCGATAAAGGCGGTTACGTTTATTATTGCAGTCTGGAAAGACCCGACCAAAGGCGCATTATTTTGGTTAATCTTGTAGTCTTTGATAAAGACGAATGGGGCTATAAGGATATGAGTGAGGATATGGGGCCGGGCTACCATGACTGCCCGCTGATTATCTTAAAAGACGTCCCCTGCCCCGATGATCAATATGCAATCGAATGGCGCAAGGAAGTTATGGAACGGCATTACAATGAAATTGCCAAAAAAGCGGCTATCAAAAACCTGCAACCTGGGGACATGGTTGAATTTATAAACTGCAACTATGGCGGGCAGAAAAAATTTGTAGTCGCCTACAATGACGGCAGAAAAGTTTATTTTGTTGGCGACCGTGGCAAAGTAAACCTTGTGAAATGGAAGAAAACCGAATTTAAAATTATTAAAGCGAACTGAAAAAACAATCAGGCTGCCGCAGCAGCGGCAGTCTGATACCCATAAAATTTGAAGGAGTTATAATATGAAATATTATGTGAAGATGAGCTGCGGGCATACCCAGATGATGAGTATAAACGGCTGCGCGGAACATATTGAAAAGAAATTAAAATTTTTCAGAACACAGGCGGTATGTACCTACTGCTATATGCAGCAGCAACTTGAAAAAAACCTAGCAACAGACCACGTTGAAATTACGGTGCCATATCACGAATATAAAATTCGCTACCGCAACCTGCCGTTTGTGCCAAACAGCTATAATGCTGAAAATAAAACCATTATAGTATGTATGCCAAAAGCGCTTGCAGAGCGCTTTACAGAGCGGCAGGCTAAAAAAGAAAAAGCCCGTCTGGAGCGTGAAGAAAAAATGCGCTTGAAAGCGCAAGCAAAAGCTGAACGAGCTGCCGCACGTATGGCTGCTCTTGCTTGATAAGCAAAGAAGCCATATAATAAAAATATGGGGTGATACAATGTATACCGTAACTTTTAAACGCAGAGATAATCAACCAGACGAAGTATATTATTACAATAATCTTGATGAAGCAAGACATCATTTTAATCTGTTTAAAGAAGATGACTCTGAACTTTATGAACGTATTGAACTTCTCCAATTCAACCGTAATATACAAATGCAAATAGATGTAATAAATTTTATATATCAATAAGAAAAACAGACATCATGTGATTGATTTTATCATATGATGTCTGTTTTTATAGCAAGAAGAAATCAAGTATTAGATTAGATCAATCTTACAATTTTTGTGCCGGGCCAAAAGTAACCATGTACAAAAATAGCAGTGTTATATTTACGCAGAAAAATATCAGGATGACCAGGAATATAATTTACATTTATACGAAACCTGTAACCAAGAGAAAAGAGCCATTTTCGTAACAATATTTCCGGTTTTGTATTTTTGTTTTTAATAGCAGCCATATTTCTGCTGCGTTTTTCTTTAGTAAATATATCCATTATATTATGAGCTGCGAAGCATATGGAGTATGACGTTGTTTTTCTTTTACTTCATGTAAAAAATCCTCAACAGAGTATAACCATTCCTGCTGCAGTGCTGTATAGGTTTTATGTATTGATAATGGAATAACAAGTTGCAAATGTTTGTCCTGCATCTCATCAGTTTGATGCGTACTGATAGCAGCTTCAAGTGTAAGCAAATGTTTTCTATCTATTCGGTCTGCTTCTGCAAGAACCTGTCTCCATCGGTCTTTACAGGTACTTTTAGAACCAAGCATAGTCAGATTTGCAGTAGGGAAATTTATATCCCTGTAACATTGAATATCTGGAAATATAAAATCTGGTTTGGAACGGTTTTCTGTTACTGGTGTATGTGAATAAACAATACCATTAGCATCAAGTAAAGCGCAAATATGGTTTTCCAGTGACAGGCCAGCTCTGCTTTTTCTTCTGTTCTGAACAGAGAGAGAAAATTTAATAAAACCTTCAACGTCCACGTCATCATTACTGAAAAATCCTTTTCGCAAACGTTCTTTTATCGTGTGCTGTTCCAACAGGAAAAACAGTTTTTCTTCCATATCAAACCAGCTTGTTAATGTTCCATCGGGGTCATGGACAGGATCCGTTTCTTTGACAAGAGAACGTGCATAAGCTGAAAAAATTCCGGTCTTAGGAAATAATCCTTTAAATTTTTCCAGTAAAGGTGTTAGCAGGTCTGTATCGTCAGTTTCTTCATACTCAATACCAATCTGCTGCAAAATCGTTCGTGCTGCAAATTCAAGTTGCTCACTGTCAGTATTTAATTCACAGTTTTGCACAAATTTTCCAGATTTATTTTCAATATCAAACAGCCAATATAACTGACTAGTAATACTAGCATCTTTCGCTGCTATAATACAAAGAATACTACAGTCCTGTTTAACACATATAAACAGGGAATCTCCTGTAGCAGCCATGTCTGACACGCTGGTAGAAGGGTAATATAAACGATATTCAGTTCTTGTAGGGTGGTTACGCCGTGCATCATACCATGTAAGAAAATCTTTAGCAGTTATGCTTTGCTCATCATCAATATAAAGAAAATCTGCTTTAAATTTTCTATCCTCAGCTCCGAAAATTTCCTTCATTTTTATGGTAGCATTGAATTCGTGCTGGTTACTTTTTTTAGGTGTAGTTTCAACATCTGACAGTTTTTTTACAATTATTCCCTTAAAATACTTTTTCAGATACCCTGTTTTAAGGCTCATTTGCAAGCCCCTCCTCCAGTGCTTTCATTTTGGCTACAACAAGACCGGCAACATCGGTCATCAGTGGCACTACAACAGAATTACCAAACTGACGGTAAGCCTGCGTATCAGATACAACTATTTTAAAACTGTCCGGGAAACCCTGTAAGCGCGCACACTCCCTTGGAGTAAGTCTGCGCGGATTTTTGCCTGGCTGCTCAATCAGTATTTCTGATCCGTCCTTATAATAACGGGCACTTAAAGTCCTTGATATACCATCTGGACTGGCTATACCAAAACCAAAACCATTACCGGCCGCTCTGTGTTTAAGTGCATAGTTTTGCAAATACTGCCATAACTTATCAGATAATGTATATTTATCTGCAACTTCAGGCTCCAGAATATCTTTCATTACAGGTTTTGGATTGACCGGATTAATATTAAACTCAAATTTAATATTACGTCCATATCTTTTGCGGTCAAAGCCTACTATCAAAATTCTTTCACGGTGCTGCGGCACATAATTCTGACCATCAAGGACTGCTGCAAAAACTTCATAATCAAGTTCATCAAGTGACTCTGTTATTACCTTAAATGTGCGTCCGTGGTCATGGCTTTTTAGATTTTTTACATTTTCCAGCATAAACGCTTTAGGGCGTTTGGCTTTTAATATTCTGCAAACATCAAAAAAGAGTGTGCCTTGGGTTTTATCTTCAAAACCTGTTTCACGTCCCATACTCTGTTTTTTGGAAACGCCCGCTATGCTGAACGGCTGACACGGAAAACCGGCGACAAGAATATCATGAGATGGAATAATGCGTGCATCGACTTTTGTAATATCATCATCAGGTTGCTCGCCAAAATTGGCAAAATATGTCTGCTGACAGTATTTATTCCATTCATTTGAATATACGCAATTGCCACCTTGTCGTTCAAAAGCAATCCTCATTCCACCTATGCCTGCAAACAGATCAATAAAGGTAAACTCCTTATTATTCCTGTTTTGTGCCTGTGCCCGGTTTGCAATTAAAAGTTTTACAGCATCGTTTACAATATCCTGCAAGGTTTTCCCACTTGATTCAGCAAAAGAAACAGCAGCACTATATACCATATCATCAAGACGTATATGTATTTGTTTAGTCAATCATTTTCACTCCTGGGTAAAATTGTATACCTTTAATTTCCCATTATACATATTTTAATTTACTTTTTCAATATGTCTGTAAAAATTAAATATACGTATTTGATTTAGATATTACACTGCAAACTCAATAATGAATTAAAATTCATACTACTTCAGTGAAAATATTGTTATCCTGTTTAAAACTATTTAATCAATTCTCCAAAATAACCGCGTTCTCTGTCTAATAAAGTGCCAACAACAGCACCTCTGTCTAAAAGACAGTTCCTCATTTCGCAACTGGTTTCCGGTAATAATGTACATGCATGGCATGCTGCATAATTTAGTGAATCATATCCTTGAGCATGTGATTCTATACATATGGGATCAGACGAACACCAAGAAGCTTCTTCTAACATATTTTTGAAAATGCGTTCAAAGGCTTTTGGCAAACCATTTCTAACCAATCCACCAAGACTGCCATCTGCATCAGAAGAAGACGTATAGAGCAAGATCCCGGCCATCTCAATACCAGCATCAGGATAAGTACTATATATTCTTTCTTTAATTGATGCACCTGAGTAACCACATTCAATAGAGAGTTGCCTGATTAACAGATGCGACAATGAATGAAGAAGCACATATCTGGCAGAAAAGTTTTGGCAATCAACATTACTTCTTTTTAATCTGTCTTCCATTTCCTTATAATATTGCTCATTCTTAGCTGCCCATTCTTTTACGCGATCTTCTTTTAAACGTATAAAAATACCTTCGCCAAGCATCTCAATGCCTGGATACCAATCTAAATCCTCCTTACTCAGAGAAATACAGTCTCCTTCAACATGATAACCGGAAAAAATTTTATCATCTTCTGAAGGGGATTCCGGCGTTATTCTTCTAAATCCTTGTAATACCAGCACTTCACGTAATCTTTTTACAAGAACTACATCTTCTATATAATCCTTTAAGCATTCTGGTATTTCTGATTTTTCAATTCGGAACTGATAATCGTCATCCTGCTGGTAATTACCCATTTCAAAGACCTGATATTCATCTTCATACAGGTTTTGTTTTGTATAATTACTTTTTTCACCATTACTGGTAAGTACATCGATTTCTTTTAAAATATCATCAACTGTATATTCTTCTGTTTGCAATAAATCATAAAAAATATCAATTATAGAATTTTTGAATTGTTCTTTAGAATAATTTCTTGCCAAACGTTCTGAAATGAGATCCCATTTTTTTCCTATTTCCTGATTCAGTTTATTACTCCAGGGCGGTATTGTCAAAGCACTCACTGTTTGCGAAAAATACACATTAGAAGCGCCTCGTTGCAACCCCCGCATTTGAGCTGTACACTTTTCAGGATCATTATCTTCTTCTTTGCTGCTTATCCAAGGACGTTTTCCACGGCAAATATATCCCTTTAATGCCTCTGCTCCCAAACAACCTGCCATACTTCTTGATTTTCCACATTTCGTACAGGTAATAACAATACTCTCCAATCCTCCTGTTGTATCTGAAAATTCAATTCGAAGACTATCATCATTATTTGTCGATTTGCAGTCTTTTAAATTCCCATAATGAACCCACCATCTATAAGGAAAGTCTTCAATATGGCCATTAATACATGCTGCAATAAATCTGGATGGTACAATATGTTTGTCACATTTGGGGCATTTTATACCTGAATTTCTATCAAATTTCCAGTAAGGCATTAAGCGTTTACACTCAGGACAGAAATGCATTATTGGAAACCGCCAGGCTGGAATATCTGTACTAAATTCTGATTGAGTATATTGATCTATATATGGCTGCTTAAAATATCTTGCATTCAATAATTTTTCGAGATTTGGCTCATGTAATATTGGGCTTTTGGAATTCCAGTAATCTGTTGCAGCCATAATCACAGAATAATTGGGCATATCCACTATTGCACCACTACCAAAAGTCGTTATAAGTTGTGTTCTTCGCAATCTGCCAATTTGTTTATTTTTTTCAATTTTATTTGAATCAAAAAATCTTATAGCAGCCAAAATCATTACCCCCTGAGTAAATAAATTCCTGCCTGTACATCAACATTTCGCATACTGTTCATTGTTCTAAAACGACTATCTTCAATATCGTCTTTTAGTAATTCATGATCAGTATAATCTTTTTTATAATTTTTTCCTCTGTAAACTAAATCTGGTTCATTACTGCACTCCCATTCCCATTCATCAGCAATATCATCCAGTTCATTTTCTACATTGTTCAGTTCAACCGGATCAACATTTTTAACATATTCCAAGATGATATTCTTTATGTTTTCAATTCTGGCATCATCAGATCTGAATTTAGACGCTGCATCATTTTTCAATAATTCTGGCACTAAATATCTGCAAAGCGACACATACAAAGCATGTAATCCTCTGTCTCTTGCTCTGTCAGCAAATGGCGTAAGGCTTGTAGCCTCAACGTATTTATATAATCCAGAATGATAACGTAAAAACTGCTCATAATGTGAACGATCTCGCGAGCGTGTTGGATTGTAGGCAACAACCACCAATCCCGGATTTTCCCTGCCGACACGGCTACTGGCCTGTATATACTCAGCATTTGTTTTTGGTTGCCCGGCTACCACCATTATACCCAGACGTCCAACATCAACTCCAACAGATATCATATTAGATGCTAATACAAAGTCAAACACATCTGTATGGTATCCGTTATCTCTATAACTACGTTTAAGTTTATCCTGTATAATTCTTGTAATTTCTGAATTATTCATACGACTTGTAAGCTCTACAAGATTATCATATTTATCACCAGCATTAATAGATGGTTGATATGTTTTAAATTTTGTTTTTGCCAAATAACTAAACCTGCTTTGTACGTCATCAAGAATCTGAGTGCTGGCTCCACCAAGTTCACGTAAACTGTTAAAGTAATCGGTTATTGTCCAAAAATTATCAATAACAGAGTCTTTAAATCCCAAAACAGAAAGATATCTGGTAGCAAATAACAATGCGGCATTTATTCTTATAAGAGTTGTAGTTGCGGTTACACCAATACCCATTACTCCTAAATATTTTCTATTTGGTCTGTCATCAGAGGTAGATTCTACAGCAAAATATGAATCTTTTGCTGAAATACCCTGAGGCGGAAATTGAGTATACTTTTTACCATACAAAGCACGGATTTGTCCTTCAGCGTTTCTAATGGTAGCTGTAGAGGCAATAACTTTAGCACCAATTCCATTTCTTTCGCAAATTTTTGTTATTGCTGCTTCATAGATCCCTGTCATGGTACCAAGCGGCCCGGATATCAAATGAAGTTCATCCTGTATAATAAGATCAGGTGGATTTTTATCCTTTGAAATCCCAAATAAAACTGCCGGCTCAGCCTTTAAAGGTATTTGAGCAAATTTATCAACCGTTGCTACAATAAACGAAGGCAAGTGTTTATATATGGCCTCATCTATAATGTGTACTGGTAAACCGTAATCCAAATTATGGAAGGCACAATCTGGGTCACTGCATTTTATAATCATCCGACTTCTAAGCGAATCAACTGAGTAATCCTGCGCAGTTATGGGCTTTCCACACCAAGGACATACCTGTATCTGGCATGGATTAGCATCAGTATCATTCAAATTAGCATTACTTTGCTGTTTTCTTATACTTGTAACGGCATCTTTTAAATGGTTAGGCGTCAGATTTTCTCCGACCCATAATCCTATTGAAAATTCCTTACCACCAAGGTCATATTTTCTTCTTAAAAGTTCACATGCACAAATCAACATGGTTGATCGTTCAAATTGCTGAAGCGTAAGAAGTCTCAGGGTATAACGCATAATTACAGTAACACCGTCATTTTTTGAATCACGTATTCTTCGTAAAAATATAACAAACGCTGTTATACCCAAATAAGCTTCTGTTTTACCGCCACCTGTAGGAAACCATAAAAGATCTACTACATTTCGTTCTTCATCTTCAGGATTAATAAAAGATGATAATTCATGCAATATAAATGCAAGTTGAAACGGATACCAGGTTATCTTATCTTCATCAAAATCTTTTTTCGCTTTTATCAATGTCTGCTTACGTTGCAATAACATGGCTTCATTCATAAGTTTAAATGCCTTTATGGCTTGCTGATCTGAATGATAGCTCTTTTCCAGCAAATCAATTGCTTTAAAAATGCGCTGACAGGCTTTACTGCAGTTTTCAATATTAATTTTTGCAGCATCCTGAAATTCTACTTTAATATTTTTAATTTTATTTTTGATACTTTTAATCCAATCATGATATGAATTTGCAAAAGACCTTAAATCGGAGAGCATATTTAAGGAATCGGCTGTTGACAGATATTTCATAGATAACACTTTACTGTCATTCATACGTGTTGCTGCCTTCATCTGCAACAAATTATATTCCGGCATCCAAGCTGAAGCTACCCAACGTACTCCTGTTTCACTCATATCCCATACAGCAGAACATCCATGACCTTGAGCATAACATTTCACATCTGAATATAAAAGTGCAAGATTTTGTAATTCCTTATCAGTTGAAATATGTGTCTTTCTATCTGTATCAGAAAAAATAACTTCATTATCTATCCCTGTTAATTTAATTTCTGTTTGAAATGCACATAGTCTGGCTTTATCCTTGGGTCCATTATTCTCATCAATTTTATTGTCGTTTATCAATGTTGCTGTAATTACTTTTTCCCCGGACGGTAATTCTGTATGAATAAAAACCTGTATTCTCATTCCTCCTTCAAGAGAGATCGGTTTAGATATCTTTCCATTTCCCAACTCTACAACATGTTTATTTTCATATTGCTGTCGTTGCCAAATCTCCTGTATTTTCTTCTCATTTTCAACCCATTTCGATAAATCAATATTTCTCTGTTCTGCTTCATCAAGACTTACAGGAGCATAAAATGCATATTTACAGCAAACCAGAATCTTTGTAATTCCTTTTTTTAATGTGCAGGTTATACCAATTGATGACGGATCCCGCTGATTACTTAAAGATATAGATGCATCATAAACATTAATTTCATTTTCCAAAACAGGAGTTCTTGCTGTATCCATATCATCTGAGCAATTTCCTTGGGGATATAACTTACCCATAATATAATAATTTGTTGGTAATTCACAAAGAATTTCATCATCAAGTACAGGCCCTATTAAATCTTTTTTTAAAATATCTGATATGATGTTTCTGGCTTTATAATATTCGTCATAGTTTGCCATATTCTTGCCTCCATATCATTTTAAACTTTTATCTACTTGCGCAAAACCACTGACAGATATGCCATACCAAATATACATGTTACCATATTTTATGGCACCATCCAGTTTATTATTAGCAGTTGAAATACATGTTGTAAGACCATCTACATAAATATTCATAAATGCATTTCTAAAATATTTATATGCCAGCTTTTTATAATTTTGATATATATTCTGCATAGCTTTTTCCATTCCAGTGGCAAATTTTTCTGTCGTATATCCCAAAATAATGTTTTCATTATCTTCCGGCACGAGTTTATATGTTACATATGGTCTGGTATCTTCTGCACATTTCAGCAACCTTAATGCTGCACCTTGCTGAAGTTTACTTTTAATAAAGTTCTGAGTTTCTTTTGTTTGAGCAAAACTGGTTACTTCAAAATCTGAAGTATCAATTTCATAATGTGATAAAAATTTCTTTTTAAAATATCCACCAGACTTATAACATTTTCGTGATTCATCCTTTAAAGTATAAATGAATCCTTCGTCCATATGAATTTTTTCCAACCTTTTTTTAGGTCGTGTAACTGCAACATAACAAACCTTATGCTCCAAATCTTCAATATTATTCCCACAATTATTTTCATCACTAATTTGACATAGAATATTGTCTATAAGAATAACATTATCAAATTCTCTGCCTTTGGCACGATGAATATTACTTACGGTTATTAATCGTTTTCTTAAACTAGGTTCTTCAAACAGCAATACATCTTTAGGATTCCGAAGTATTCCTTTTAAAATTTCTTCAATATCATATACACTACCGGAATGATTTTTTAATCCTGCAGTTAAAGCTTTCCAGTAAAGTTCCACTTGATCACTTGCAGACGGATAAAATGACACAAATTTATCTGTAAATTCCTTTTCATTCATCACATCGGATTTCATGCTTAAAATAATTTTAGCAATCCATTCAGCATAATCCCGTGAACACATCGGTTTTTGTAATTCATGCTCCACCTGATTTGCTCTTAACCATGAAGAAATCAACAACGCCTGCCCATTAGTTCTTGTAAGAATACCTAAAGTAGAGTTGTTTTTAGTATATTCTTTGGCAATGTCTTCATTAAAATACGACAATTTTTCTAAATTTACATCATTTATTAATTCCAGCAAATTATTAGCAATATCAGTTTCTTTATCAGGATTTTTAGAGAGTATTGCTGCCCTGTAAGGTATTGCCAATTTATTTAAAGACGCACTCTGACGATAATTATCTTTTAACGTAAAATAGCTGATATTTGAAAAATCAGAAAAAAGATGCTGGTAAAATTCTTCAGAGGACATAACACTTTCATCAATTTTAGAAAGATAATCATAAAGGGACTGACAAGAATCTCCTAATAAAGTAAATCCGCAGCCGGACGGTAAAATTTTAAGTAATTCCAGTACAAGTTCAGCTCTACAACCAACCAGATCCTGTACTTCATCAACAATAATATGTTGAAATTGTTCCAAAAGATCATAACGTCCTTTTAAAATTTTAACTGCTGTTTTTATTCTTTCATCATATCCTTCAGATTCTAAACTGTAATTTTCAGGTATCAGCTCCGGCTTATATTCCTGTATACTTGAAATCATATAAGTACAGAAAGAATCGAATGTACGAACATCTACCAATTGCCACTCATCAGAAATTTCCTCTCTTTCTGCTGCTTCAATAAGACGTCTTTTTATAACATCTACTGCCGCACGTGAAAAACATAAAACAAGTATGGTTTCAGGATCAACAGATTCATTCATTAAAAGATGTTTAATTCTTTCAATTAAGGTCCATGTTTTACCTGTTCCTGGACCTGCATTTATAACACAACGAACATCTGGCGCTAAACTTATAATTTCCTGTTGACTTATAAGCTTAAAATCATTAAATCCGGAGATTTTAAATCTTTCTTCAGGAATATCCAAAAACGGGTTTTTAATTTCTACCGTTTCCAAAGGATACTTATTTGTTGTTTCGGATACTTCCAAAATTTCAACTTCTACATTTTTCTCATTTTCATTTTTATCAGACAACGATTCTCTGGCATCTGTTTCATTTTGACAAATGACGTTTTCAGATGGAGTATTATCAACTTCATTTAACACGCTTGCATTTAATACATTTTGTTCTGTAATTTTTTCCTGTGCCTCGAGTTCTATAATATTAAAATCTGGTCTACACTTCTTAAAATTTTTGCATTCTGTATTAATGCATTTGCATAAAACTACCTTTTGACCTGCTTCGTTAATTACCGTTCCAAAAGGATAGTCTCCCTCCGGAGCATAAATACAATGAAGTGAACATTTATCGTATTCTTCTTCTTGTATTTTAGTCAACTGCCATCCTTTAAGTTTCATTAATTCCAGTCCAGACGGATCGACAATATTACTGCAAAACTCTAAATCTTCCTGTATTATATCTCTACTTACAATCTGTAAGTTACTTTTAAAAACAATTGTGCTTTGTAATTTGCTATCCATATTTAGTCCCGCCATTCAGGTAATTTATAATATACTTTTAATCTAGTATATTCCCATATTCGTCTATATTCTTTAGACCTCATTGTACTGCCGGCAATTACTTTAAAAATCATATCTCCATCCACTAAAGCTTCCGTTTCAATTTGTTCTTCTAAAAATCTATATGCTGGTATTTCAAGAGTTCTGTACTTCTCTGAATCTTCATCAATATCCATACTCCCACAAAAAACAAATCTTGCTTCACTGCTGGTATCCACTATTCCCAATCTGCATTTTCGTTTCCATCCTTTTACCGGCGTATCAGGTTTCAAAAGCTCAAATTTACTACCATCACTCAAAACGATGCCTACGGACTGATTTGAACAATACATGCCAGGATTTAACGCAAGTAAAGCAGCTCCCTGACCTACATTCCATTCGGGTTCCTCATCTGGCATAAATATTTTTTCACCATATTTTTTATCAAGTTTATCCAACAGTGGACGTAAATTACTGCTGCCACCAACAAGAAGAATTCTATCAACATTAGCTATGCCAATTTCAGCCTCCCTTATTGTGTTTTCAAGGCAGGCAATAGCCTGGTTTACTTCAGGGGCAATAATATCTTCAAACCAATCATAATCAATAATCTCTCTGCAAATACCTAAATCTCCATAATTATTAATACTTACAGTAGCTGTATTAGCATCACTTAAAGCGATTTTAGCACGCTCGGCTCTTACAAGCATTGCATCCTGCGCTGTAGCTGACATATCTTCAAAGGCAATATCTTTCTCCTGTTTTCTGGCAATCTTAGCATGCAAGCGACGCGCCAACTTATGATCTATATCATCGCCTGCCACATTCATTCCACCTGTTGCCAGTTCTGAGATTTTTCCTTTTTCATTTCTTAATACAGCAACATCAAGTGTGCCTCCGCCCCAGTCAAAAACGGTAACAACAGAATCACTTTTTAATTCATTATAATTTGCAAAAAAAGCAGCTGTTGGTTCACTTACAAAAGATGTAATATTTATATCGGCAAGTTTTGCTGCCTCACGTAATTTTTGTCGTTTTACCGCACTAAACCCTACTGGAATTGCAACTGTTGCAGACTTTAGTTCACTTCCAGTTCTTTCACAAACATTATGTTTCAGGTTCTTAAATAACTCTGCGGCTATCATAACAGGAGTCCAAGTTTTACCTGCAATATATTTTTTAAATTCTGAATCAAGCAATGTTTTTACAGATGAAATATATTCGCATGTTTCACTAAGTTCTTTCCTTTTTTCCCATGCTTCACGCCCAATATAGACTTCACCGTTTTTTTTGTTAATAGCTACAACAGAAGGAACAGGTCTTCCTTCATTATCACCATAGAAAAATGATTCAGGTTCACCATTCATAACAGTATAACCAACAGTGGCACAGCTTGTTGTACCAAAATCAATGCCAAAAAAATTTTCAATTTCATTATTCATATTCATTATTCACCTCATAAATTTATCCCGGAATTAATTAAAATTTTAAAAACTTCTCCTAACTGATCTCGCAGATTTTCTCCTAACATATCACTCATCTTAAGATTTTTAGCATCAAGGTAATCAGTGTATAAATAACGTAGTTTGCTTTCCAAACGCTTTACAGATTCAGCACTATGTTTATTACGATCACGGCGCAACATTTCTATCATACTTTTATGTTGTTCCAACGTTTTGTCTTTTTCCACTAAAACTTTTTCCAGCAAGATTTTTTTCTGCTGTAAATCAGCCATTTCATTTTTTAATTCTTGTATCTTTATTATCAACTGTCCATTTGCAATCTCTTTATCTTCATCTTTTTTCTCCAAAATTTTAATACGCTGTTCTAAATCCGACTTGTTTTTTTTCAAATCAGCAATCTCATTCTGAAGCTCACAAACTATTTCTTTATTATTTTCAACATTTCCTGGCAAATTTAAAGATTCATTCTCATCAGAATGTACAATTTCTAAGTTTTCATCTTTTTTTATGCCACTATCTGATTTATCATCTTTATTCTTCGGCACTAAATTACTATTTTCTGTATTATTATTTATATCACAATTAAGAGTGTTTGTACTTTCAGACGCTAATATGCTTTGTAACCAGTTTTCTATTTTTAAAATATTATTTTGGCGTTTTTTCTGCAATTTACTTACAACTGCATCCGAATATACTTGCTGTAAAAGCATTTGAAATTCTCTCAGCGATGTATTATCGTTTTCATATTTCATTATCTCTACAACTGAAGGTAATTTAATTTCTGCTTCAAGCGCATCAAAAAAATACTTATTCAATATTCTGTCTGCTTGACCATATCTTTTCCCTTCTTTATTAATAAAAGCAGATGGTATCTTTTTTATAAGTGATAAAACAATATCTGTTTCATCATGCTTATCATTAAGCGCTAATGCAAGTAAATGTATAAGAATAGCTGATGTATTTACACATCTTTCACCATAATTTTGTCCATTATATAATTTTTCCAATATTGTCAAAGGCTCTTCAGCTTTTTTCATATATTCATAGAATGGCAATGCCCCACAATACGTATATCCTTCATATAAAAACTCCTCAGCACTGGAATTAAAGCCTTCAATACATACAAAGTCTTGCCATGCCTTAAAAAAATTTTCTTTCTCAATTCTACTTGAATCTTTTTTCCCGTTCTTTTTCAAATTAATAAGATATTCCAACATCTCTTTATACTTTTCCATCTCAAGTCCTCCAATTAGATTCAATTTTAATTAGTCATATAGTATAAATACTGTAATCTTAAATCTATAATATTTAATCCACATGTCACTATATAAATATTATATCAACTCAAGACAAACTTTAAAAGTAACTAGTTCTTTTCCAAATTTATAATGAATATTTTGGTTTTATAATATACGATAAACAATAAGATATTTCTTCCTATGGGTTCTTTTATAACATTTTCGTCACTCCCCTTATATATGATAAGAAAAAACCGTAATTATAATTTTAATAAGTTTATTCTGTTCTTTATATGATTCCTTAATCTTTATTTAAAGCATCACACCACAAATTTATACAAGTATCAAATATAGGAGCTGGTTTTATAAATTTTAAGGTATTTATATCTCTCATAAAACCAAAATTCCCATAATGCCTATCCGTAGTCCCTACTATCTCAAGGCCATGCATATATTTTAGAAAATGAGTGTACTCATTTTATTATTTGATTCAGGCAAAACATTTCGAATCAGATTTGCCGGTATGTCAGTTATCTAAGATTATATACTTATGTATCTATATATTTATATACTTATATGCAATTAAAATTTCTTGTTTTACGAAGAACTATAATAAATCAATTTAGTTATTGTATTTTTGTCACGAATAATATATTATATTCGTGACAAAGGAGTTTTTGAAATGAAATCTAAATATGCAGCAATGATCCGTGAAAGAATTGATAATGCAAAGGATGGTGAAATTTTCATTCATTCTGACTTTGCGGATATTACGAATTTTGAAACTATAAGAAAAAACTTAGGCAGGCTTACTGAAAAAGGAAAACTTAGACGAATAACAAATGGTATATATGAAAAACCTAAATACAGTAAATTTTTAAAAGATAATGTAGCCCCTGATCCTCATTGCATCGCTAAAGCTATAGCCAGAAATTATAATTGGAATATAAGCCCATCAGGTAATACTGCTTTAAATATGTTAAATCTATCAACACAAATACCTGCAACCTGGTCTTATATTAGCGATGGACCGTATAAAACATATAATATTGATTCTATAAAAATTGAATTTAAACATCGAACAAATAAAGATATTTCTAATTTAAGCAGTAAAACAATTTTAGTAATCCAGGCACTTAAATATTATGGTAAAAAAAATATTGATAATAAAATACTAGAAACTATTTCAAAAAATTTAACGGAAACTGAAACATATATTATGTTAAAAGAAGCTAAACATTCTACTAAATGGGTTTATGAAATAATTCAAAAAATTGCGAAGGAGAAGAAATTAAATACAGAAAATTGGCAAATTAATAACAAGTAATCGACATGATCTGCCCTAACTCTTAAATATCCGTTACACCTGTTTTACTAAACACCTAAAATAATTATTTTACATATATAAATAAAATTCGCAGTTAATGATGTCATTAACTGCGAATTTTTTAATTAAAAAAGATATGGATTTTTAAATGATCATCAGAATGTTAATACTACTTCAGACCAGATTGCCTGGTTGTCGGTATCTCCTTCGCGGCTTTCAAAATCAGCGTATTTAACACCTGCTACAATGTTTTTAGCAAGAGTTACATTAGCTCCGACATCAAAGCCTTCATAACCGTCACCGCTGGTTACGTTACCAGCTTTATCAACCGTCCAGTTAGCGTCTGCCGGATATGCAGCATAACCACCGGAAAAGATAGTCGGGTTCAAATAAGTAGCGAGCGGACGGTCGCTGTAATTAGCATATACACCCCAGCTGCCGGGTTTAGATGCTTTAGCACCGCGATAGGACAGGCCTACCAGATAACCACTGTCATCACCATTAATAACATCGCTGTCGCCATAGAAGTAAGTACCTTTTAAAGTCAAATCTTTAGAGATTTCACCGGCAAGGGCAACTTCGATGATATCATTGTCGCGCCAGTTATCAGTGTTGTAATAACGGATTGCTCCGTCCATCAGTTCCCAATTAGCTTCAACGCCGGCAACATATACGCGGTCGCCGTCATCGAGCATATCATGTTCAGTCCAGGCATAAGAGCCGTCTTTCTGCTCGTCCCAAGTTTCATAAACACCGTTTACATAGTCATCGTTAGACGCTTTCATTGCCCAACCGAAAACTTTGACATTATCACCATAGGAAAGTTTAATGCCGTCGCCACGGTTATCAAGAACGTCGGATTTACTGAAGTCCATGCGGCCTGCGTCAACATGAACACCACCAATCGGGCCGGAAACAAATGCCCAGTTCATAGTTACGTCATCATCACCGGCTGCGCCTTTTTCACCGGCATAATACTGGCTGTTTTCAAAACGGCCGGTATAGCTCCAGTCCTCATTTACATTACCGTTTACGAATAAACGGGTACGCAGGCGACCTTCATGCCCACCTTCGTCAGCATCAAGATAAGATGCGCGGATTTGACCGGTAATTTTTACATTATCGGTTTTCTTTTCGAGGTTAGCAACGCGAACGCCGAGGCTGTCCAGTTCGTCAGCAAATTCAGCAGCCAGTTTATCAACGTTAGCGCCTTTTGCCATTGCTTTAGCTACAATCTGAGCCATTTCATAACGGGTCATCAATTTATCGCCACCATAGGTGCCGTCAGGATAACCGTCTACTACACCAGCCGCAGCAAGTTTATTTACTGCGTCATAAGCCCAATGTCCGGCAGGAACGTCGCTGAACGGGTTAGCTGCATAAGCAGATGCAGTTACGCCGAGTGCCATAGCCATTGCCAATACTAAAGATTTTTTCATTTTGATTTCCTCCTTTGGAAACTCAATATATTTTATAAAGTGCGGAGGAAAATATTATTATTTCAAATAAAACTTTGGTGCGAGTCTCCTGGTTTCCTCTACCTGTTTTACAATCCGTATTAATATATACACCGCACAATATAAGCATAGTTGAGGCTTTGCTCTGAGGTAGCAAAGCCTCCGGAGAAGGTAAACCTGCAAAACAAAAAAACTCCAAATATTACGGGATAGGTGATAAGCGTAATATTAAATGGGACGGAGTAAAAAATCTTTTTTACCTTCTTTAAAATTAATTATATAAACCATTGAAAAAAGGAGCAATTCAAATACCTAATAGCTGTGCTTATAGGCAAATAGCAGCTATTAGTAAAACTAATAGCTGCTATTATACAGGTCATTTTGAATTTACTATAAGAGAAATAGTAGGCTGGCTCATTTTAAAAACATTTGCAAGGAAAAGCTGCGAAAACCCATGTTCTTTATAGAGCCGGATTATCTCAGCATCTCTGCCCTGGCGTGTGCTAAATTCATGGATTGAAATTTCTTCAAATTTCATACAAAATCCATAATCGTACAAAATAAAAATCCTGCGGCGCATATCATTTGTAATAATACTTATCTCTGCTGCTTTGCATACGTTATTACATTTATAAGAACGATTAAAAAATTCAATCTTATTTTCAGATATTATTTTATAAAGTTCTTCCGGAATAATCGCAACATCAAAAGTATTAATGAAATCTTCCATGTAAGAATTATGCTTATCCATAAAAGCCTGCCTTAAAACGGGATATTATCCATATCCGGCATAGGAACGCCCTCGAAAGGATTTTCAAATTCTTCATCAAATTTTTGCTGCGGGGAAGGATTGCTGTACATATATTCAAAATGCCTGCCTACAAGTTCAGTAACCCAGCGTGTAACATTTTGCTTATCAACATAAGAACGGGTTTGCAAACGTCCTTCTACAAGTATTTTTTTACCTTTAGAAAGATTGTTGCCTGCGACCTCGGCAGAATTGCTCCATAAAACAACGGGAATAAAATCAGCTTCATATTGCCCGTCAGCATTTTTAAATTCTCTTTGTACAGCAAGAGTAAACTGGCAAACTACTTTACCTGAAGGTGTATAACGTACTGTCGGGTCTTTGGAAAGCCGTCCGGTAACTGCTATTTTATTCATAATTATTTACCACCCTTCTTTTTTAATACTGGCAAACCATTTTTGCCGATGTCAAATGTCATTTTGCATTCCTTATAATTGTTACACATAAATTTGCCTTGCCTTTTAACTAAATAACCTTTTTTACATTTTGGGCATAATTTTATAAACGGACGACCTTTAACATCACTGAAAGTAGCCTTACAACCATTATTTTTATATTTATTACAACCCCAAAAATTATCGCCTGGTTCAAAACTTTGACGTTTTGTTAAGTAACCTTCACCACAAATTGGGCATTTTTCAATAACTGGTGCGCCGTTACAGTCTGAAAATATAGCATTGCAGCCATTTCTATAATTACTGCAACCCCAAAATTCTCCGAATTTGCTTTCATGAGGAAATAATTTACCAGTTCCGCAAATCGGGCATACAGGGTATTGATTTTTCGAGGAGATTTTTGTAAATTTGCTTGGCAGCGAAATAATATTTTTTACAAATTCTTCCTGGCCGTGCATATAATCATCAAGCGACAACGAGCCGGCGTCGATTTTATCTAAATCCATTTCCATAAGTGCTGTCATGTCCGGATAAGTAACTTCATCCGGCAGGCAGGTCAGCAGATCTTTTACGCTATCAGAAACATACAGCTCCTGCTTTTTCTTTGAAGGCTTTTCAATAAGCATGCCGCTGTCAAGCAGCTGCTTAATAATAGTGCTGCGTGTTGCTTCTGTACCAATGCCTTTAATGTTTTTTACAGTTTCACGAAGTTCCGGATTTTTTACATACTTATGAGCATTTGTTAATGCAGCAATCAAAGTGCTTTGAGTAAAACGTACTGGCGGTACAGTATTTTTTTCAACAATGCTTGCCAGAGTAAGCGAAACCGCGTCACCTTCGTGCAATACAGGCAGCTGCTTGGCATCATCATCTTTTTTATCTGCGGTGCTTCCGGTAACGGCAGCTTTCCAGCCTTCTTTTATAATTACTTTGCCGCGGGCTGAAAAAGTTTCACCTTCGCACTCGATAATGGCCGTAGTCTGCTCAAATTCCTGCGCAGGATAAAACTGCAAAACATAACGTTCAGCAATCATGCTGTATAATTTACATTCATCTTCCGGCAAAGAATTTAAGTCAATTTTTTCCATGGTCGGGATTATAGCGTGGTGAGCTGAAACCTTCGCGGTATTAAAGGCTTTGCTCTTTAGAGCCGCATCCGCACCGTCAGCATATTCTTTTAAATTTTCGCTGCCGGTCAACTTTAAATTTCCTAATATCACGGCAGCATCATTTAACTGGCTTTCAGGCAGATAATTACTGTCACTGCGAGGATAGGTGGTTAGCTTTTTTTCATAAAGAGTCTGAGCCAATTCTAATGTTTTGGATGGACTGAAACCATAAGCAGGCTCGGCTGCACTTTGAAGCGTGGAAAGACTGAACGGCAAAGGCGGAGCTGCTGTGCCTTTTTCCGTTTCAACGGATTTTACGATACCGGTTTTGCCGGTAATTTTCTGCACGCAGGCGCGGGCCGGGATAACATCAAGCAATCGTCCTTCTTCGTCCAGACCCTCTGTGTTTTCAGGTATTTGCCACATTGCCTCAAAAGGTAATGACGTAGAGAGCCGGAACAGACCGCGCACGTTATAATACTTAACAGATTTGAAATTATCAATTTCATCATTCCTGCGTGCCACAAGTGCGAGCATAGGCACTTTAACACGGCCGACTTTAATTGTTGTGCCGGCGTCAAGCGTATATTTACGGCTTGCGTTTATGCCAAAAAGCCAATCGGTACGTTCCCGGCCTAAAGCAGCAAGATAAGTATTATGGGCTGTGCTGTTATCTATCATGTTATCAAAAGCACGGCTGATGGTAGTTTCATCCATAGCATTAATATAAAGCCGCTTTACCGGCAGGGTATTTCCGGCAAGTTCCAATACTTCATCTACTAAAAGCTGACCTTCACGGTCAGGGTCGCCAACATTTACTACTTCGTCAACTTCCTTCAGAAGCTGTGTAACCGTTTTATAAATTCTGGGATAATTACCACTTGGCTTAACTTCTTTTTTCCAAATGTCCGGAATTATAGGCAAAGTATCATAACTATATTTTTTTAAATCCGGATTATAATCCTCCGGCATTTTCAATGCAAGAATGTGCCCTTGAAGCCAGGCAACATAATCATCACCTGCTTCAAAATAACCGTCTTTTTTGTCAGGATTGCTTAAAAATCCGGCAACGGCCTCAGCAAGTGACGGTTTTTCACAAATAAACAGACGTTTCATAGGCAAAATCCTTTCAGACCTTCAAATTTGCGTTTTAAGCGGTTTTTTAGCAGTTTATATCCAAATATAAGCACTCCTAAAATTAAAACGCCTGAAGGGGCAAAATTTTTAAGAAAAATAAGCAGCTGTAATTAAAACAGCTGCTTATTTCAGTTTAAAAGATATTATTTGCTTAAGCAGCCTTTTCTGCTTTTAATTCCATAACCATGGCTTTAAGTTCTTCAAGTTCTGTCTGCATTTTTGCATTGTTTTCAGCCATTACTGCGTTTGCTGCCGTCAACTGTACAATCTGTTCCTGCATTTTTTTCTTACTGCTGCGGCTTACTGCATTCGGGCCGTCAAGCGCGAAGCTGATACCGAGGGTTGCCATGTTTTCACGGTTGCCGAAAGTTCCGCCGAGGTTAAACATTGTACGGTCATCCGGACGGTAGAACATACCGAGAGCCATAGCGCTGGCACCCTGGTAGCTGCCTACTGCTGCCGCGAAATTAAGTTTCTGGTCCTCGTCAAAATCAAGCGGATGCAGGCCTGCAAGTGCTGCGGCATTAGCACCGGCCGTATCAATGCGGCCATCCAAACGGCTGATTTCACCGGTTAAGGATTTGCCACCATTGAAGATTAAATCCGGAGCATACAGGTTGCCGTCAAAGTGGCCTTCACCACCAACGTAAAGGTCATGGTCAATAGTTGTATTGCCGGTTACATGCAGATTAGATTCAGCACCCGGAACGCCAGGCACGCCAATTACGGTATCGCCGGCAATATACATATTGCCAGGGCGGTCAGGAGTACCATCTCCATTATCATCAGCACCATCAAAACCAACGAAGGTGTCACCACCTAAATTAGCATTGCCTGTTACATCCAAATCAGAACGGTCTACAACGGCACCATTATCATCACGGCTGCCAACCTGAGTATCGCCGGTAAGGTGTGAATCTCCGGCAACATCAAGATTACCAGGGCGGTCAGGAGTACCATCACCGTTTTCATCTACACCATCATGGCCAATATTAACATCTCCACCAAAATTACCGTTACCGGTAACGTCTAAATCAGAACTATCAGTAGCATTGCCATTATCATCACGATTACCTATGGATACATTGCCATCAAAATGACCGTCACCCCATACATCAGAGTCGCCTTTAACGGTTTCATTGCCATCTACGGTTTCGTTACCCATAATATGGCTATCGCCACCAACATTCTGGTCGCCCCAAACGTCAGAGTCACCTTTAACGGTTTCGTTACCATCTACGGTTTCGTTACCTAAAATATGGTTGTTGCCACCAACTTCCTGGTCGCCCCAAACAGAAGAATCACCTTTGACAGTTTCATCACCGTCTACGGTTTCATTACCCATGATATGGCTATCTCCACCAACTTGCTGGTCACCCCATACATCAGAATCGCCTTTAACGGTTTCGTTACCGTCTACGGTTTCATTGCCACCGATATGAGAATCACCAGATACATCCTGGTCGCCCCAAACATCAGAGTCACCTTTAACGGTTTCATCACCATCTACGGTTTCATTGCCACCGATATGAGAATCACCAGATACATCCTGGTCGCCCCAAACATCAGAGTCACCTTTAACGGTTTCATCACCATCTACGGTTTCATTGCCATTAATATTGCTATCTCCTGCAACATTAAGGTCGCCAGGGCGGTCAGGAGTACCATCTCCATTATCATCAGCGCCATCAAAGCCGACATTCATATCGCCATCTACATTACCATCTCCACCAACATTCAAATCACCTTCAATATTACCATCACCTTTTGTGGTGCTATCGCCGGTAGTGGTAGAGTCACCATTTACAGTTTGGCCGCCCGTGACGGTCTGCCCACCATTCACAGTCTGCTCGCCCTCAACGGTTTGGTCCCCTGTAATATCCTGGCTGCCATTTACGGTCTGGTCGCCCTGGACGTTAGAAATTAAATCTTTAATTTCATCTTCGCTTAAACCACCATTTAAAATTCTTTTAGCATCACCAAGGTGGGTAATACCAATATCAGGGTCAAGGCCACCATTAGTTTCTGTTTGAATATCAACCAAATATAATTCGCCGGCCTTAAATGTAGTGCTGCCTCCACTAAAATATACAGTTTTATCAACAGGAGTATAATACCAATATTTTGTAGAAGTTACAGTACCTGCATTACCATCACTATCTTCATTACCCCTAATATTAGTAGCACTACGGTCAACCTGAATATAAAATTCTCGTGAATAATCAATAGTAGACTCATAGTTACCACCAAAATCATAACTACCAGGACGTGAAGTTGGGAAAGAATCATAACTAATTAATTGACGATAACCAACTGCCTCAACGGAACTCATAAAACCAAATGTAAGTAAACTTGCCATTACAAGAGCATTTAATTTCTTACTTTTTGTTTTCTTTAACAGACTCATAAAAAGCGCTCCTTTTTACTACTTTTCTACAATAACCTGTTCCATCAAATCGGCTGTATTTCTTAGAGCTGCTACCAGTTTTTCTGCCGGACTTTGTACTTTTTCGGGGTCAGTAGTAAGTTCGTTTACACTGCATTTTAATATTCCTGCGGCGCAACGCTGAAAATCTTTGTTTACCATTCTTTCGCCGCGTTCAATTTTGGATACAGCGTCAGTACTTAATTTAATGCCAGCAGCAGTCATCTTATCAGCAAACTGCTTTTGAGTTAGCCTTTGACGGACACGGGCTATTTTTAAATTAAAACCAAAAATCAAACTTTCATCCATCCGTATTACCTCCAGAGATATAGCGGGTCCTCGTATTCTCCTTGATGCCACCATTCAAGATGCAGATGCGGACCGGTGGAAAATCCAGTAGACCCGACATAACCTATCACATCACCACCTTCGACCCAGGTATCATATACAGCTGTTATTTCACTTAGATGCGCATACAAAGTATTATCTCCACCTTCGTGGGCTAAAATAACACAGTTGCCATAACCCCCGTATTCAGCTGCATATATTACCCTGCCCGGCAGCATAGCTCCTACTGGCGTCCCATATTCATAGGCTATATCAATACCGGAATGAAATTCTTCTTCTCCGGTTATCGGATTTTCACGCCAACCAAACGGGGACGTTATTTCGGCCGCTGCTGCGGGCAATGTAATAAACAGAAATATATTAAAAGCAAGAAATGCTTTTAAAACATTTTTAAGAGTCATCTGCCCTTTTCAGCGTCCTTTGCTTTTGCCATGGCTTTGGCAACAGCAGGAGTTTTAGCTGCGACCTCAACTGTTTTATCAGCACGGGCATAATCCCTGCCGACAGGAGAGTGTTCAGTAATAGCATCAACAACAGATTGTTTTTCAAAACCCTGCTTCAGCATTTCTTTGGCAATTTTATTATCGTCAATTTTGCTGAAATCACCTGTTTTCGCATACTGCTTATTAGCAAGTTCCAGGTATTTATCGTAAGCATCAGAGTTTGCTTCTTTGGAAACAAATTCCGCAATTTTATTTTCACGGACTTTTAATTCAATCTGCTGGGCAGCTTCAGCGCGCGTGACATTTTTTGGTAACTCAATGCCAAGTGCTTCAGCTTTTTTTACTTGCTTTTCAGTAACCGCGTTTTCTATCTGCTTCTGCTTTTTGATAATGTCATAGGCTTCACCCTTTGTAATTTCTTTGCCATATTTAATTTGCATTTTATCCAGCATATCAAGCTGGTATTCAGTAGCAGGCTGTGAACGTAATTCTGTAAGCTGCAAAGTATGTTTTCCAATTAAATATCCTGCACGACCATAACAGATTTTATCTTTATCGTATTCAATTTTATTTGCGTTAAGGTATTTAATCTGTTTTTCAGTTGCAGGGCTCAAATAAATCTGGGCCCTTGCTTCAGCGCGAGTAATATTTTCAGATGGCTGGATACCATGAGCCTTTAACGCGGCAATCTGCTTATCCGTAGCAGGCGAATTATCCCTTGCTTCAAATTCACGCATTTTTTGCTCTATCAGTTTAGAAGCTCCATTTATCGTAATTTCTGCCGGATAACTTATTTTCAGCTTATCCATGTAATCCATCTGCTCAACAGTTGCATGCAGCTGCCCGATTATTTTTGACGCCTCACCTACTGTGATATTGTCTGCAAATTTACAGTTATTAGCAGCAAGCGTTTCTTTCTGCTCACTTGTTGCAGGAGCGTTGATTTTTTCAAAATATGCACTACGTTTAGCAACACGCTCTTTGATAATACGGTCAGCTTCGCCTTTGGTAATGTCATCTTCAAATTTTGCGCCAAGACTTACAAGAAAGCCTTTTTGCGCATCACTTGCCGGCATTAAAGCTGATTTTTCATCTTTAGCCATATTTTCCAACTCCTTATTTTCAGGTTTTAAAATGACTTCTGAATATACTGCATTAAAAGTTTTGCCTTCAAAACTTACATCACCAAAACGGATATTTTCATATCTTGCAAGCACGCCGGTTTCTTTCAGTGCCTTATATTCCTCAAAATCTGCCCTGTCCAGTTCTTCCCTTTTAAGCATGGATTCTGCGCTGTACGCAAATTCACGGCCGGAAACAAAATGCAATAAGTGCGGGTTACTGCTTACGTATTCCAATGTATTATCGGAATTATCATATAAACCGTTATTGCCGTAATATTCCCTGTCACCTATATAGATTTTGTCATTAATGATGAAAACGTCTTTGCCGCGCAGCGGTATAGTTTCCGCGAGTTGCACCGTTACAATATCCTGCGGCAAGGTATTTTCTTTACTTCTCCGTTCTTCCGGAGTCATACGCATTAATACCTGTTCATCATTTATGCTTTCAGCCGAGGGCTGCTTAACCTGCGGTTCAATGCCCTGCTCTTTAAGTTGCAGGTATTCTTTTTCCCGCTCATACAGGTAATTACAGATTTTTTCAGCATCAGCAGCTGCCCTGAAAATTTCGTTATAATCATTTTTCAGTGCAGATACCCAGCTTTTAACATAAGCTGCGTGCTGTTCATCACTGCCTGTTGTAGCTATGCCAAGTTCACCGCATAAAAACGTTGATGCAAGTTCAGCACGTAATTCTTCCCTCGCGTAGCCTTCACTTCCAAACTGACCGCCAAATTCACGGTTAAGCCTGGTTGGATGGCCGGTGCTGTGGCCAACTTCATGCAGGAGCGTAGAATAATAGGCATCCACTGTTGCAAAACTTTCACGGGGCGGCAGGCATATAAAGTCACCACCGGGACTGTAAAAGGCACTGCCGTCTGTATTATGTGTTACCGGAACACCATTTGCGGCTATGATATTTTCAGCACGCTCTACCGGCGACCATTTCTGCGCTTGGCGTCTCAGTTTCGGTAACCCGGTGCATTGGTCAGCATTGAAAACGGCAGCCCTGTACACTTTAGGATGCTCCAAAGGAACTTTTTCTTTCTCGCCGGTTTCAGGATTTTCAACCTCTTTTTCCCATTGCCAATACTCAACAATTTGTGCTTTTTCACCTTTATTGACATGGCCGCCGAGTTTATTAACCTGTTTAAAAGTAAGCCAACGCGGGTCCTCATAGCCTTTATCTATGGCAGTACACCAAAGCATTAACGCGTTTACACCATGATAAGGCCGTCCGTTAAAATTATGCGGCCGGTTCATTGCAGCGATACCGGCGTCCCATGGTTTTTGCCAGGGCGCAGTACCGCTTTCGAGCATCCCTATAAGGCGTTCCGTTACAGCTTTTCTGTACTCACTTGTCTGCATAGCCTGTAATATCTACTCCCATCTCTATAAGCTGCATAATTTCCTGGTCATCCAAAACATCTTCCAGTTCAAGCGCATCCTCGCGGAAGGCGCCCATTGCCATTGCTTCCTCACGGGTAAATTCTTCAGTCTGAATCATTTTTTAGACCTCCTTTTTTTAGGCTTTTGCGCTGCATGCGCGGCGTCAACCATTTCTTTAAAAGCCTTGCCGGCTTTAAAAGCTGGTACAGTAGCAGCCGGAATTTTTATTTCCTCACCGGTTGCCGGGTTATGGCCGGTACGTTCACTGCGCTTACGTCTATCAAATGTACCGAAGCCGATAAGCTGAACTTTATCTCCGGCTGCCACGGCGCTTATTACCGTTTCCGTAAAAGCCTTAATAACATTGTTGGCGTCCTTTTGCGTCAGGCCGCATTTTTCACACATATTACGAACAAATTCTTCCTTAGTCATACAAATCAGCTCCTTTAAAATTTTTAAATACACCAGCCTAATCGGCAAAAGGTTTATAAAATAGTAATGCAGCTATTTGACTTAACAAATACATATCCTTCTCATATGGTTCTACATACCTTCTCCGCTTTGTAAAAGGATGCTCAACCAAACCTTCAAGTAAACCCGCATCAACATGCTTTAACAATATCAACCACGTTTTTGCGTAAATAATTTTTAAATATTGTAAGTAAAAAATTAAAGCTGCTCTTATCTCCAATGTATAAATCTTTGACCTCAATTCAGCGTCAGCATATACATCAGGAACAATATCCTTAAATTCAGCGTCAGCACTTAAATGGAAATTCATTATCTGATTTTCCAATTTAAAAATTATTTCTTCATCATACGGCTGTGACGAACGGCCAATAAGCCAGTCTACTTTTACTGCAAAAACATCTGCAATATTAATTAAAGTTTCATAAGACGGTGGATTTTTAGCATTTTCCAATGTACTTAAAGAACCTTTGCTCTTTAAATTAATTAACATTGCCATATCAGATAACGTTACATCATGATTTTTACGTAAAGCCTTAATTTTATCGCCAAAACGTTCCGCTTTTTCCATATCTTAATAACCGTCAGTTTTAATAACTCCAAGGCATTACCGCGTGCTCGTTTTTAATTACAACGCGGTCGCTGTTGCTGGTGGCCATAAAAATCTCATTGCAAACCCTGTCCAAAATAATGGTGTTATTGACAATTTTGTAATCAAGATTTAATAACAAACCTGCACGTTTTTGGAACACTACCGGGGTATGCCTTGCTGCCGCGCCGTCAGGCAATATCAGATAAGTTTTTGCGCCGTCATCAAAAACCGTTTCCGGCGTCCAGCTTTCCTTTCCGGATACTGAATAATCAAAATTTATATCCTGCACGCTTTCCACTTCCATGGAAATGCCCTGCGGGTTATATTCTTCCCTGGCTTCGCCCGGGTAAGTCCAGCTTACTACCGGCGAATAATCGCTGTCTGCAATCAGACGCAGGCTGTAATAATGGCTGTCTGTATTAATAATCATGTTCGTTACCACGCCGAGCTGGAGAGGTTTAACATAAACGTGCCAGGTTTTGTCTGCCGCAAGCCTTGTTTCTACCGACCAGCTTATTGCATCACCAATCGTAATGCCGGTAATCTGTTCGCCAGGCTTTAACTGAACATCAGATATAAAGCCGGGAGCTGCGTAAACATCATAGCTTTCACCGCGGGCATATTCATAAAGCGCGGCATTTTCATTGGCTGCATTATCTTCAAACAAATCAAGCGTAGTATCTTCTTCTACAACAATTTCCGGCTGATAAGCAGCCTGTTCCGTTTTAGGCGCAGGCTCCCAAAAATCCACATCTTCTGCCGGTACAGCAACATCAGTGCTATTATGCGCAATAGAGCCGGACTTAACCGAAATATCCGCTGAACTAATATCTACCGGCGCGCTTGCCGTGCCGTCCCAATATACTGAAAACGGATTATCTCTTAACATTTCTATGACCCTTGCTTTAAAAGGGCCCGGCTCCGGCACGTTTTCTGCGGCTTCGCCCGTAACAGGCAAAGCCATGAGCACAGCAAGTGCTGCCGTTATGGTACTGCGTTTTTTTCTGCTTAACAAAATTACCAACCCCCTAATCGTTATCTTTTGGCAACGGCACGCTGAAGCCACCCTGCGGTGATGCTTCCGGCGGCACTGCCTGTTTGGTTTCATCTATTGCTTTTTGAAAAGCGGCTGATGCACTTGTATGAGAAGAAGTGCTGCCGCCTGAAGCCTCTCCTGCGGCAAATGAGGATGCGGTTTTAGCACTGCTTCCTCCGGCAGAGCTATTGCCTGCCGTGCTGAAAGCATTGGTACTTGTATTGCCTTGCGCGGCTGCTGATTTAGTGCTGCCCGAAGCATTTGAAGCAAAAGCAGAAGCTGTCTGCGCACTGCCTGATGCCCCACCTGTTGAACTGCCTGCACCTGCCGAGCTACCGGCACCCATACTTTGTGCCGCACCAGCGGCTGAACTGCTTGCGGCAGAACCACTTGCTCCACCACTGCCGGAAACAGACCCGCCCGCTGAACTTCCGGACGAACTGCCGCCTGATGCAGCAACGGATGCCTGGCCGCTTGCAAATGCTCCCCTTACGCCCTGTGTAGCATTGGAAGCCGCGGATTTAAAGGCAGACGCCGCAAAACCCGCGGCACCACTCATTGCACCTGCCGCGCCACCTGCGCCCGGTCCGCCTGCGGTTGAACCTGCCGTAGCTGCACCTGCAAGCGCGGCTCCTGCTCTGGCAGCACTGCTGCCCGTAGACATTGCCATACTGCCAATGCCTGCACCTGCCGAGCCACCGGCAGCAGCACCGGCAAAACCGGCAACCGCTGTTCCTGCGGCCGTACCTGCTGAAAGCGTAGGCGCTCCTGTCATCAGGCCGGCTGCCATGCCGGGTGCCTGCCAGCACAAGAGGCAAAGAGCGAAAGGTCCAAGCATCGAAGCAAGAACAGCACCAGGCTCAGGTTCATCAACTAAATTTATTGACATAGAATTTATAATTCCAGAAGATAATCCATATACAGCACCAAGCATCATCAGCTTTGTACCGTAGCTTATTACCGCGCCGATTGCCTTTTCAGCAACAAAACTCGTGTATTTAAAACTACCCCAGGGAATGAAAATTAAAAGCAGGGCACTGGCAATATAAAACTCAACATAAGTTATGAATATCTGTAAAGCAAGAATACCAAAAGCCAACACTACACCGGCATAACCAATAACGGCCATAAGCCAGTTTAAAGGTGAAGTTGTTATTTCAAGCCAGGACATTTCACTCGCATAATCCATATATGGTTTCGCAATTTCCAACCCACTATCAATTAATAAAGACGGAGTTTTTAACACAGAAGCGTCAACACCGCCCACAGCAGTGCCTGTTATCATCAGGCTGTCGAGCAGCGCGTCACAAAGCGTTCCCCATTCACGGATTATCCAAATCCAAAAACCATAAAACAGCACCTTTCTTACAAGCTGCTTTATATGGTCGGTTTCACCGATATTTAAAAGAACAGCAAGAATAAAATCCAAAAGAATTAATATGCCGTAAAGGCTTGTTGCATAGCCGGTTATAGTTCCGGATGAACCGGTTGTATAACCCGCTATGGTGGCAAGCATTGTATCTAAAATACCTGTATCCATGCCCTGTTACCTCGTAAAATGGTGAATATCGCTGCCGTCACCGGTAATTGAAACGTCCGCCTTCAAATTAGCTTCGTAATTATCCATCATAATTTCCGTTCTGCGCCGGCCGGCTTCTTCTGCTTCAATCTGACGCTTAAAATACATATTTTGCGTACGCTGCGCATCAGAAGTTATCGCAAGCATTTTTTGCAGCTCGTTTATCTGAATGGCATTAAGCTGTGCTAATGCCTGTATGGCACCCGTTGTGCCTTCTGCGTTCTGTGCGGCTTCCACAAGCTGCGTAACGGTATCCGCGGTTTGCTGCTGTTCATCCGGGCTTGCTGCTGTGCCGGAAAGCATGCTCTGGTTGACAGCTTTATCCCAGGCTTCGCGCACCCTGTCCATCTGCCTTGCGTACTGTTCGGCACTCACGCCGTTCCAGTCCTCATAATCCGGGCTGATTTCATCAAAAGCCTGCATCATGGAATTAAAATCTGTACCTATGGCATCAATGGAATTACGGATGTCATTAATGCTGGAAATACTGGAACGTATTTGCATCAGCGTTTCATCCTGATAAGCAGGATTTAATTTTGCGAGCTGTTTCAGTTCGTTCTGCACCATTTCAGCCTGATGCGCCGTCTGTTTAATAGCTTCCAGTTTTGTTGCCAGGTTTTCAGTATGATTTGTAGGGTCATACACAGTAAGCGCAAAAGCAGACTGCGCCACAGCCATTGTCCCGGCAAATGCTAAAATTAAAAGTGATTTTTTCATTTTCTTACCTCCGCGTAAATGTATTTTATAACGCATATTTACCATACATATTTTGTATGTTATAATATATACATAAGATGACGTAAAGGAGTAAAAACTATGCCAAATGCTTTACGAAAAACTATTAATATCGAATTAACACCTGCTTTATATGCTCAGTTAAAAAAACTCGCTGATGATAAAAGCATTTCCAGTATGCGCAGTTTTTGTGCTGATGCAATAACTGAAAAAATAGTTGCTTTTGAAAAATTACAAAAGGAAAACCTAATGAAACAGGCCGCCAATGACCCTGGGTTTAAAGAAAGATGCGAAGAAATCAGCAGGGATTTTGCTGCCATAGATTATCCAGGAGGTAACAATGAATGGTAAAACAATGGCAACTTTATTTTCTTAACCTAAACCCTGTTATCGGCTCTGAACAAGCTGGTGTAAGACCCTGCATTGTTATTTCTGCTGACTACACCAATAATTTGAATCAGGTTACGGTTTTACCAATAACCAGCATGAAAGAGTCTTACACAACCATCTATCCAAACGAGGTATTTCTACCAAAGGAAATTTCAAAATTACCTAAAGATTCTATTGCTCTGGCGCACCAGATACGCGCCGTTGATAAACAACGTCTCACAAACTTTGTAAGCACTTTGACTGATGAAGAATACATTCAAAAAATTAAAGAAGCAATTAAATTTCAGTTAGATTTGTCTTGATTTATGAAACAAAGAAAACGATTAAAACAAATTAAAAAACTTAAAATAAGAAAATCCAAAATTACTTTAAATGGTATATTTGCCGGTTATACTGGCAATTACAAACCTGTTGAAATTAACTGGAGCAAACCCGTTGGTAAAGAAATTGTGTAATAATTAAAATACTTATAGAAAAGAGGACTTTACTATGAAAAAATTACTTGTACTTTTAACACTTTTAGCCGCTTTTGCAGCCTTTGGCTGCGGCAGTGATGAACCTGCTGCTGATGCACCTGCTAAAGCTCCAACTGCTACCACTAAAACTACCAAAGATGTTGTTAAAACCGAAAAATTATCAGACGGTAGCGTTGTTGAAACTACTAAAAGCGGTAGCACTATAACAACCCGCCCAGATGGTAAAAAGGTTTACAGCAGTGGAAACAGAAAAACTAAAATTGAAGCTAAACCTGGCGATACTATTCATCACTTTTCTAAATAAACCTAACAACTTTTATAGGTGTTAAAATGAACGAATTAAATAAGAAATACATACTTTTAACTGACTGGTGGCAATCACTGAATATTTCAGATGATGCCGCGCTGGCCGAAGCCTTTAACGGCCACATTATTTCTTTTGCCTATAATTCCGGCAATATTGAAAACCCTAATGTTACCTATCACGATACCCGTGAAGTGTTCGAGCATGACGGTGTTACTTCGTACACCGGCGACCTGCGCACGCTATATGAAATCCGCAATGCAAAAGTAGCCATGGAATACTTTTTTAAAGCCTTCCGTGATAAGCTGCCTTTTGATGAAAACTTCATCAAAGAGTTGCAACGGCGCTTAACGCTTAATACTTATGACGAGCGCCGCTGGCAGCGCGGTGAGCGTCCCGGTGAATACAAAAAGGGCGATTATGTTACCGGCCGTAATGAAACCGGTGCAGGTGCCGAAGATGTTCCTGATGAAATGCAGGAACTTTTGGAAGATTTGCAGCAACTTCCGGCAGAGCCGGAAAAAGTTTTAACGGCTGCGGCATTTTTCCACGCGAAATTTGAAAATATCCATCCATTTGCTGACGGCAATGGCAGGACTGGCCGCCTTGCCATGAACTACCTGCTCACTTTAAATAACCACCCACCGCTTATCATCCACCAGGAAGATAGGAAAACCTATTTTGAAGCCCTCGAAGCGTGGGATACAGAGCAGAACCTTGCGCCGCTGAAAGCATTCCTTATGGAGCAGCTTTTAAAAACATGGGCAAAACGTATCACAAAATTAGAAAATCTATAACGCTTAAAGAAGTTTGTGCCATTCAGTGCATGAACTTCTTATTTTTTTACGTTTATGCAACTATACGTTAGCTTCCAATTCTTTTAAACAATCAGGGTCATCAACAACCTTTTTAGCAATGGCAATAGCTTCTGTTGCAATGTTATGCGCCTTGGCATAACTATCAACACTACGCTCAGAAAGGTTTATGAGCTTGTCAATTATTAACTGCTGGTCAGCAACCTGTTTTTCAAGCTCCGCAATCCTGCGTTTCTCACTTAACCCAAAAAGCGACACGATTTTTCACTTCCTTTCAAAAATTTTTATATTTAAAAATTTCATAATATGATGAAGATTAATAAATATCAGGCTGTAAATACAGTACAGAACATTAAAAATAAATACGTAATATATGCCACCCGCATCAAAGAGCTCCCTTTCAATTGCAGCATAAACAGCTAAATTGCCAACCAGCATAATTACAATGCCAAAGCCATCATACACACGCAAATTTGATGCTGTTAAAACAAGAAAATAGATAATTCCCAAACTCACTGGATTTTCCATCAGGTTTGTCTGATGACTTTGGACAAGAAACAAAGTAAATAAAGAACAGCAAATGGTTGCGGTTAGAAAAAATTTGCTGTATTTTTTATTCAGGTAGTCAATAAGATTGCAAAAATCTTTATTTTCAGATAATTTTGCTAATCTGAAAATAAAAAATGCAGGAAAAACTGAAAAAAGCATAATACTTGAAGGAGAATCAAACATAAAACAAAATCCTTTCTGCCGGTTTTGAGCATTTCATTTTAACGGCCTGCTTTGCCTGTACTGCAAGGATATACTATGCGGCTCCGCCGTCCTTGCCGTGCAGCAGCAGTCCGTTTTTAAATTCATGCCAAAACCGGCGAAAAAAAAGCTGTGAAGGGGGTATTTAATATTGACAAGCAACGGCTTATGTATTACACTTGAAATACAGAGAGGTGGTGGGTTCAATGTCTATTTCTATCAGACTTAATGAACAGGAAAACGAAATGATTAAAACTTTTGCTAAAATCAACAATATGAGCGTTTCCGAATTTATCAGAAAAGCTGTCATGGAGCGAATTGAAGATGAAATTGATTTGCAGGATTATCAGAAAGCAATGGCTGATTTTAAGAAAAACCCTGTAACCTACTCCATGGAAGAAGTGGCAAAAGAACTCGGATTATGAACACTTATACAGTAAAATTTTCTGAAGAAGCATTAAAACAACTCAAAAAACTTGATAAACCGGTTTCGGCATATATTTATAACTGGATTAACAAACATCTTGAAGGTTGTTTAAACCCTCGACAGCACGGCAAGCCTTTAACAGCAAATCATGCAGGTAAATGGCGTTATCGTGTTGGTGATTACCGTATTCTTGCTGATATTCAAGACAGTGAACTTATCATTTTAATCATCAAGACGGGTCACAGAAGAAACGTTTATATAAAATAATTGCCAACTTTACGCAGGCGCTTATGCGCCTGCTTTTTTATTTTTTATGCGCTTTGTAATAAGCCAGTGCATCTTCCTGCCCTTTATATTTCAGCCAGTAAAGGTTAAAATCTTCATCCGGATGCTCGCGCTGGATGCGTTTTATTTCTGCCTGGTCCTCTTTGCTTGCCGCGCCAACATATGAGAGCATGAACGGGCTCAGTGCCAGTTCAAATACGCGGCAGCCAAGCACGGATTTAAAATAATACTGCCTTTTAGGCGTTGACGTGGCAATGATGCTGCGTTCCGTATCATTTAAGCTGAACTTACTGTAAACGGCTTCTGCATCCGGCGTTAAAGCGTTAGGGTTCGGCAGGAATATCCTTGTATAACAGCTTTCCAAAATCGCGCTTGCAATATTGCTTTCGGTTACGTCTGTAAGGCTCTGCGTTGCGAAAATTATGGATACGTTATTCTTACGCATGGTTTTAAACCATTCTTTAATTTTCGCGGCAAAGAGCGGATTACTGAGGAACGTCCAGCACTCGTCAAGAAAAATAAATGTCGGCTCGCCGTGGCAACGCTTTTCTATAACGTGGAACAGGTATTGGAGTACCGGCATGATTGCCGCTTTTTTCTCCATTAATACGCCCATTTCAAATGCCTGCCACGGATTATCGGATAATTTATCTTCCGTTGCACCAAACAGTTCCCCATAAGGGCCGGCGTCAACCATTCCTTCAACTTTGTCAACAAACGGGCTTATGGCTTCGCGCAGTTTCAGGCTCTGCACCACCATGTAATAACCGCTCATTGTACGCTGCTCCGCCGGTAAACTTGCAAGCGACTGCAACGCGCTCCATATTTCGGCCTTATCTTCCGGGAACAGGCTAACGTTTTCCTGTTCATATATCATTTGCAGCCATTCAGACGCCCACACACGCTCGTCCTCGCGGTCAATATAGCGTAGCGGCTGAAAAGCTATGCCACCTTCGGCTTCACCAAGGTCATAGAAAATGCCCCCAACGCCTGCTGTCGGCGCGCGGCAGCTGCCGCCTTTATCAAAGATATAAACTTTGGCGTCCTTATAACCGCGGCAGTGCATTTCAAGCGTGTTCAAAAGCACTGATTTGCCGCTGCCAATCGGGCCAATTATCATGCAGTTGCCAAAATCGTTATAATGCAGGTTAAACCTGAACGGCGTGCTGCCCGAAGTTTCCGTCTGCATCAGCGCGGGCGCGTTAAGATGCTTATTCCAGGCATCACCTGCCCAAACGGCAGAAAGCGGGAACATATAAGATAATTCCAGAGAGGTAATAAACGGCCAGCGGATATTGGCGCGTACAAGACCGGGCAGAGTTCCCATCCATGCGCCGCAGGCATTGAAATCCTCGTACTTCGTAACGTAGCCGCGGCTGTTTAAAACACGCTCAATCTCGCGTACCGCGTCATCACGGCTGCGCTCGTCTTTCCCCATAACAACAAAGGTATTACAGTAATAACCGAGCGAGCAGATGTCATCACGGACTTCCGTAATTGCCGCCTGCGTATCGTTATAGCGTTCCACGGCGGCAATCTCTACAATGGCGCTTTCCGCGCGGAAAATGGCTTCCTTGATGAACGCCCAAAAGCCTTTACGGCTGCTGAACCAGTTACGGCGCGTAACGTCCAGTTTTTCGAGTGCGTTTACCTTATCAAGCGCAATGTAACGGGTACACCAGCGGTACTCCAAAGGCAGGCGGTTTAATTCGTCCAAAATGCCCGGATAATACCTGTCCGGAGGGGAAGTTATGGAAACTATGCCTAGGTAACGTTTATCGCGCTCCTGACCAAGCGTCATGGTTGTGCCGCCTACAAACGGGCTGTCCGCAACAACTTTATCCAGGAAAATCGGCACGTCCGGCGTCTTAACCTTATGATGCTTGACGCTGATGCAGTCATGCAGATAAGTCAGCGTTTCATCATCAGTAAGCTCATGGCATTCATACATAACGTCATTAAACAGGTCATATATCCTGCGGTAAGTTATTAAAAAATTCCGGAGATGCTCTTTTACGCGCTCATGCTCGCGCAGTTCCGCGCTTCGCTCCGTTTCCATGAAATGGCCGACAAGTTTATTAAAACTGTCTGAAGGCGGCAGATAAACAATGGTTGCAAAATAACGGCTTTCAAAATGGTCGCCTCTTGCAAAAAGCTGCTGCCTTTCCCAATCCATCATCTCAGTAACGGTATCAGGATATTCTTTTTTAGGGTAAGATGTGCTGCGAGTGCGGCGAGCCTCTGAAAAGAAAGCCCAGCCGTCACCAAGGCGTTTTAAAATGTTATTTACCTTGCTTGCAACAATTGTCGTTTCTGTTTTCGTGGAACTCGTTAAATCATGCCCACGGAACTCAAATGTTCTCTGAAAAGAACCGTCTTTATTTAAAATTACTCCCGGTGCCACAAACAGCAGCCACGGGAGGTGGTCGCATAACTCATCATCTACGCTGCGGCGTTTTTTATGAAAATACTTCAAATCGTACATTAGCTATTCTCCTAAACGTCAAAATAACGCTTTTCATTCAAGTGCCTTACCATTGCCTTAAAAAACTGCGGGTCATTTTTAGTCATCCTTTTAGCTGCAAAATGCAGCAGCAGGCTGATAATGAAAAATGGGTAAATGCGCAGCATAATGGCAATGGAAATGCACATTGTAAAATTTAAAATCATAAATTCACGCGGCACACCTGCCCAAAGGATTTCTTCCTGAAGGCTTTTATGCGCGGGTATATAATACCCGTCGGGAATTTTTTCTTCCAAAACACTCACCTCTCAATATATTCCAGCTGATAAACACCGTCTTTATACCCGTTTACAAAAGCCATTTCTTTCACCCGGCGCGAAAAATGCGCGCGCTCAATGTAAATTACTATATCCACGGCCTCCGCAATAAGCTGCGGCTGCGGTGACGGTATTGCTTCCTGTATCAGACTTTCAAGCCTTAAAAGTCCGGCATAAGCGTTATCCGCGTGTATTGTAGATATACCGCCGGGATGGCCGGTATTCCAGGCCTTTAAAAGTGCCAGCGCGGCTCCGTCACGAACCTCGCCTACCACAATGCGGTCCGGGCGCAGGCGCATGGTGGATTTTAAAAGCCTGGTCATGTCGATATTATCCTGCGTGCGCAGGAACACAACGTTTGGCGCGCTGCATTGCAGCTCTTTGGTATCTTCGAGGATTACAAGCCTGTCGCCGGTTTTGGCAATCTCGTCCAGCACGGCATTGGTTGCCGTGGTCTTGCCGGTGCCTGTACCGCCAACAAACAGGATATTTTTCTTATCCCGCACGCCCTGCTTAATTATTTCAACCTGCCGCGGACTCATAATGCCTTTATCAATGTAGTCTTGTAAATCAAACAATTTTCTGGCCGGCTGCCTTATTGAAAAAACCGGTGCCGTGGTTACAGGCGGCAAAACCGCTTCAAAACGGCTGCCGAAATTCGGCAGTTCCGCTGAAAGGATAGGGTTATTTTCCGTAACAACCGTATGGCAATAGCTGGCAACAAGTTTTATTACGCGCGCGCTTTCTTCCGGGCTGATTATAATTCCGGTATCCATACATGGCTGGCCGATACGCTCTACCCATAAATGCCGGTCAGGATTAAGCATAATTTCCACTACTTCCGGGTCATCAAAAAACGGACGAATCGGGCCAAGTGAAATTTTAAGGACTTTAGCGCCCTGGTCAGTTGCTTCGGCGCGCAGGATTTTTTCGTTATTCGTCTGCATCAGCGTTCACTTCCGGCACGGCCGCACGGCGTTTCCTTGATAATTTTTCGGCAGCTTTTTCTGCTTCCCAGCGGCTTATTAAAGTATCACCGGCAATCTTAATTTCCATGGCCGCGCCGCTGCCGTCAAAATAGCCTTTATATTTATCCAAAAGCCCGGCAAGAATACCTTTATCCACGCTTTCGCCAAGGATTTTTTCAACGAGCGCACCGGTTTCAATTAAACGGTGATTGCGTACCTTACGTTCAAGCGCGGCAATTTCAATGCCCAATTCCTTGCGTTCATCACGCATTTTTTTCAGCTTTTCGGCCGCGGCCGCCGAGCGCGCATCCTGTTCCGCGGCCTGCGCTTTCATTCTTTGCAGCTGCGCTGCCAGTTTATCCTGTGCCATTTAACACACCACCTTACATTGCCTGCTCCGCACTCTGCGGCGCAAACCCTAAATCTATCAGCGTATCAATAAAAGCGCGTACATACTTTCCAAAATTATCCGTATACAAATAATAACTTTTTGAAAGCGGCCTGCCTCCGGCATAAAACGGAACTTTTTTCAATCCTGCCGGTAAGTTTTGGTTATCCGTAAGATAAAAACCGCTTCCTGCCGCTGCCATAAGTGCCGCTTCTTCGCAGCTTGCGGCAAACAGGCTGTAATTATCAATCCCGGTAAGCTCACGCAGGTAACGCTGCTCGGTATCACGCTCTTTATCGTTTGATACAATAATGCAGGCCAGGTCTTTTAAATCAGCGGCAGTTACAAATTCGCGCTTGCTTATTTCCAGTGCCGGACAAACCCAGGCATAATAATCGCTCTTTGTGATAAGAAAACTTTCATATCCGCTTTCCCGCGGCGCGCTGCGGCCTGCCAGCACAATATCAGTGCGTCCGGTTTCCAAATCATAAAAAGCCTCATAATACCCTGTTCCGTATACATCAACAAGTAAATCCGGAAACCTGTTTTTAAACGCGCAAAGTGCATTTTCAAGAAAATCCGGTACGCTGCCGTTAATCCAGCTTATAACAAGCCGCTCGCTGCCTTTATTGGCTGCGGCCTGAACGCCAATTTTCAGCTTTTCGGCCGCGGCAACAAGCTGCCTGCCGTTTTCATATAAATAACGCCCGGCATCTGTCAAGATAACCCTGCGGGGAGTACGCTCTAATAGCGTTACCCCAAGTTCATCTTCCAGTGCCTTTATCTGCTGTGATACGGATGACTGCGAAATAAAGCAGCGGGCGGCAGCTTCTGAAAAACTGCCCGTCTCGGCTATTGCTAAAAAATAACGAATCTGACGCAATAACATTTCTTTCACCTTTCCTTGTTTTTGTGTAACCACGTTTTTTTCCATAGCTGCCGTTCACTCCCCAGCCGGCAGCAAAATTATTTTATTTATCCGGCACGCAGGCTGTGCCGGGGAATTTTTCTGCACTTTATTCATCATCTTCAGAGGGCATAACCATGTCATTTGTAACCTCGTTTTCTTCTGAAAGTGCTAAACTTTCCATTTCTTGCTCCAATTTACGCTTTTCTTTTAGCCTGAATTTATCCTCAGCCTGCGCGTACCAGCCTTTTTCGCCGTGCGGTATAACATCCGGCTCTTTAGGCATTTCTTCCGGCAGGTTCATAAAATCCGGGTTATCATACCAGGTAATTTTATTGGCCATAATCGGGCGCATACCGCGCTTAAACACAAGTTCCTTTTTGGGGTCAAGCGCGCGTACTTCATCAGCCATTAACAAGTCACGACCGGTTTCGTTATATGTCCTGGATTTATCCAGGCTGATAAGCGCCGTGCCGGTACTGCGGCTTTTGGTCTCCACGGTTTTTTTACCAAGCATCCTTGCAAGCTGCTCTGCCGTTTCCTGGTCATTCGGCGCGTAATAAACCTGCACTTCGCAGTTTGATATAATGCCGTTATCTTTGCCGTAGAGCTTATTAATCTGCATTACGGACTGGCATATTACAAAAGCCTTGATACCGTAACCGGCAATTACGCCCATTGCCGTTTCAAATGTTTCCAGCTTGCCAAGCTGCGGAAATTCATCCAGAAGCATCAGTAGCCGGTGCTTATTGGCTTTGGTATTTTTATCTTTCAGGTCAAACTCCATTTTTTCCACGTTTCTGCGATACAGAAGTTCAACAATGATGCGGAAGGCTGGCATCATACGGTCAATGTCCGAAGGCGGCACAATTAAATACAGTGAAACGGGCTTATCATGATTCATCAGGTCATGGATTTTAAAATCGCTGCGCGACATATTTTCCGCAACTACCGGGTCACGGTAAACGGAAAGAGCGGTTTCCAGCGTGGACTGGATGCTGCCGAACTCTTTTTCCGGCGTGCTTGCCATTTTTGAGAAAATCTGAAACACGCGCGGATGAAAGTAAACCTTTTCGGCTGCATTATTGCTGTACTGCAATATTTCACCGCTTTCATCATGCTTAACGCTGCCGCTTAATACGCCCTCTTTAATTTCTTTAATCAGCTTTTGCAGGCCGCCTGTGCCGGAAGCAAGAAACTCCAAAACAGTTGTAATGTTTACCGGCTCGTCTTTAAGCGTCCATTTAAGATGCAGAACTATGGCAAAAAGCAAATCGGAAGCATTATTAGTCCAGTGCGCATTATTGCCTTCATAGCCTTTACCTGTCGGGTCGGCCAGGATGCGGCAGATATTCTGGCAATCCTTAACTTCGTCCGGCGTGCCCATACGTATTTCATCAAACGGATTAAACTTCGCGCTGCCGGAAAGTGCCGTAGGCTCGAACTTCAGCACCAGCTGCCCCATTTTTTTCCTGCGACCTGCGGTAAAAGCGTAGTTTTCGCCTTTAACGTCCACTACAACTACTGAATGAGGCCAGGCTAAAAGCGTTGGTATAATAATACCCACGCCTTTACCGGAGCGGCTCGGCGCGCACAAAAAGGTATGCGTTTTGGCATCATCACGAAGATAATAGCCGTCCTCACTGATACCCAGAAAAATACCTTTGCCATCTAACAAGTCAGATTTTTTTAACTCCTGATGCGTTGCAAAACGCGCGGAACCATAATTATCTGATGTGTTCTTATGGAACATCAGGCGGATAAATACAAGTATCATGGTGGCTACTACCGTTGATATACCGAAAATGCTGTACGCATTAACAAAAAGTACCGGAGCTTCCTTACGGTAGTCGCCGTTCCAGGCAAATACCGCAAAGGGGTTGTATAACTTCCAATCCCCGAAATCCCAAAGGCTCCAATATAATGCTTCCTGGTAATTTAATTTAGCTGCCGCATACTGCGTTGCTGCGGATGCGGCGCCAATAACGGCAGCCAAAAACAGCACAATGGAAATATTTCTTAACTTTTTCTCGTCAACGTCATGTTTAGTCCACATAAGGCTCCAGTATTAAATCACGCGAAACAATAATGTTATATTGATAGCCCGGCTCAATGATAATGGTTGGCTGAATATTAAGGTTTTTATTAACTATACTGTTTGTTGCCGAAGATATGTTGCTGGCCGCCTGGCTGCCGGCTTCGCCGCGCAGGCTGCTGTTATCATCAACATCAGCGGCAACCGCGACGCCGCCTGTAATAAGGCCGCCCAAAAGCGCTGACCATAACACGCGCCCGTAATGGCTGCGCACAATATCCTTAAACCCGGAATAACCGGCCTGGTCGGTGCCTTGTAAATTTTCAAGTATCAGCGACTTGCCATTCGGGAAAATAAGGCGCTGCCATACAACAAGCCCGCGTTCCTGGGCAAAGGTAGTGCGGCTGTCATACTTGCCTATAACCCTTGTGCCCTGCGGAATTAATAGATATTTACCTTCGGTGCTGTCATAGACGTTTTCACTTACCTGGCCAATTACAGTACCCGGAAGGTCACTGTTCATGCCGGTAATTAAAACGCCGGGAATTACCGTGCCGGATTTAACCTCATACGGTGTAACCTGCTTTACAAGCATATATGAAGAATACATATCTTCATTGACGGCCTAGTTTACAAAACCGATTTTATCTGCCTGCCCATTCTGGTCATACCTCGTATAAGGCTGCTGTTGCTGTTCGGTGGCCATAGCCGGCTGTTCGGCAATAGCTTCACCTGCTGCCTGCGCCGCACCAATGGACGCGAGCAGCAGGCCTGCGGCTGCGGCTGTGTTTAAAATCAACTTTTTCACGGACTGCTCACTCCTTTAATTCAAATTTGATTGGGCTTTGATAAGCCTTTTTCATTGCCTCGTATTCTTCCATACGTTCCTGCTGTTCCAAAGTCATCCGCGGCTTTTCCTGCCTTGCAGGCTGACGCGGCAGAGTAGGCCGCGGCTGCACCGCTTTTTCTTTAACAGGCTTTTCTTCTTTTACAGCAGCTTTGGCATTTTTATCTTTTTCCAATTTCCCTTCTTCGGTATAATCACCAGGCACGTTTTTTAAGTGATTGCCGCTCCCAACGGGCTGCGCCGTTTCAGTTTTTGTTTCTCCGGCACTGCTTAAATGGCTGCCTTCCCTGCCCGCGCCTGCCAGCATACTGTACAGGGCAAGGCCAATAACAACGCAAACAAGCCCAATAACATATTTACGGTTCAGGCCGCTGCCGCTTGCTTTGGTTCGTGCCTGCGCAACGCCTTCCAGGCTTTTAGCCTGCCCGTCATTCTGCTCACCTTCATGTGCCTGTTCCGGCATGGCAGCCTTTTTTTTACCTAAACCAAGGTTAGCCGCCAAAGTTTTAAATAATTCCTTGATTTTATCCATCAGTCTTGCCTCTTAATCGTTACCTGCTCCTTGCCTACAACAAGCTGCGCTTTATCAAAAATGCGGTCAACAATGTATGTGCCCTTAATTACTCTGTAATTGGTAAGCACAACATCATTGTTTTCATTCAAAATAAAAAACGCAGGCATCACATTGGAGAAAACTTCCGGCTTCATTTTGATATACGTTTTTATACCGTCATCAAATACTTTTGCCGGTGCCCAGGGCAGGTCTTTTTTATTAAATTTGTAATTAAAATTAAGTTTCATCGGGTCAATGGCAGCGTAATTTTTCGCGGGCTTAAAGCCGCTGTCACCACTTATGCCCTTTTCAACTTGCCATGTAACTACCGGGTTATAAAAATTGCCGGAAACAAGGTTCAGCTGATAGGTACGGGCGGTAGTATTAATTACCATATTTGTGCGTATGCCGGTATAAACCGGTTTAACATAAAGATGCTCTACTTTGGTAAACCCCTGCCCTACGGCAGCTTTGTCTATTACCCAGCGTTCAGTATCACCGGCCGAAACAGATGTTATATTTTCACCCGGCTGCATACGTATATCGGTAATAAACCCTTTTTGTGAATACACTGTATATATTTTGTTGGACTGATATGGAAATACAACTTCAGCACCGCTTATAGCGGCGTCAAAGCTGTCTGTTATGTAGTTCGGTTCCGGCTCGTTACCTACTACCGGTGCTGCGGCTGCCACATTTGCAGTTAAAAGCACTGCAATGGCTGCGCCTTTAATGAAGCTATTAAAATTCATATAATCACCAAATCCTTGCTATTAAGGTATTAATCATGTGCAGCAAATATAGGAGAAAGAGAAAATCAAAAAACAGTATATGCGATGCAGGTGCTCTGTTTTCTTTTCTGTTACTTTGCCTTGCCTTTAAAACAAGAACAATATCGCGCAGAATATATATAAGAAAAGCCACGCTGCAAACAAGTAAAAATTCATTATCATAATTACTAAAAAACATATTTATCTGCTGGTTCATTTTTTATTACTCCAAATACCTTTTATTTTTTTGCTGCATTATTTTTAATACCGTTTTAACACGTTATTTTAAAACTTCACTGGAAACCAGAATAATGCCAATTACGAAAAGCACTAATAATACTTTTTTCAATATCCGGCATATTTTTTTATTTTCAGTAGCATCAGCCATAAAGATTGAAGCAGTCAATATTATCATTAGTGCTGCCAGTATCTCTGCTAAAGAACCAGAAGTCATATTATTTTTCACCTTTACTTTTGTTTAAAATGCTATAAGTATCAGCAGGCAAATAATTAAGCAGACCGAACTTTGCAGTAATTTTCTGGTTGTCAGCATACTTTCTGACGCAACTGTTACAGCAAGCACGTTAAAGCAAATAACCAGAATACATATAAATATCAGCTGATGAAATATTAACCGCATATCGAATTTAACTGCTCCTTATCTTTCCTGTGATACTGAAAAATCTTTAATCTGAATACCCAATGGGTTTAAATGGATGCTTTCTTTTGTTACCTGTACAAAATCAATGGTATAAAATGCTTCCATGCTGTAATTGGAAATAATCTTGCCGGAATTATCATAAAGGGTTTCATCCCAACGAATTTGATAGGTATTATCCTGTCCGCTGTATTTGTTAAAGCCTTTAAGTTTCAGCATAGTAGTATTACCATTGCTGATTTTTGTCTGATAATCCTCAGAAATGGCCATGTTATTCATTTTATTCGCGCAGGCCTGGTCGAGATAAGAATATACTTCTTCCCAATTCTGCTTATAAATAACAAGGTCTTTAGGCAGCGTGCGAGCCTTGCGCGTAACGTTCCAAAGGAAATATTCAACTTCTGTTTCGTTGGCTCTGCTGCGCGCATCCACTCTGTCAACAGACAATATGGCACCGGATTTATCGTCCACCTGCACAATATATGGAATTATGCTGCTGCGGCTGCCGATAAAACAAATTCCAAGTACCAGCACCAGGTTTAAAATCATTGATATGCAGGCTACCATTCTCCAAGTTTTAAACCTTACAATAGCTGCGCCCATCAGCTTGTCCCATACTTCGTTTGCCTTACTGTATGGTGTTTCAGGCAGTTCTTTTTCCATTTTGTAATCCTGCGGTTTGCTGTTAAATGCCATTTGTTATCAACCACCAATCGCAGTTATAAAGTTCGTAGCAAAAAGTGCCATTGCAATACCAAAAAGTATCATAATGCCGCGCTTCGCGACCGCACCCAGCTCACCAAAAGCAAGCAGGCCGCCCATTACAACACACGCAATTACCGAAACGCCTTGCGCAACCGGGCCGGTAAGGCTTTCAACAACTGTATCAAGCGGGTCTTCCCATGGTAGTGCCGCATAAGCGTTATTGACTACAAACATTTGCAACGCAATATTCCCGGCTACGATTTTTTTCATAATGTTTTTTCTGATTTTTTTTAACATTTTTTTACCTCCACTTTTTATTGAAGGTAAAAAAGATTTTTTACTTCGTCCCTTTTAAAATCTTTTATTCTTCTATATCACTTAATAGTTCACTGGTGTGCACATTTAATTTGTCTGCAATTATCATTAACGTTGATAAAGATACACTATTAGGATAACTACCTGTTTCTACTCGTGATAAATATTTAGCAGTTATCCCTACTTTTTCTGCTAGTTGCTCTTGCGTTAAACCTCTTATTTTTCTAAAATATAGAATTTTCGCACCTATTTTTTTATATCTTTTTTCATACATAATAACCACCTATCCTTTCTTATAAAAATTATTTCATTTTCAGAATTTTTCGTGTCCTATTTATAAGTTGGATATTCTACCTTTTAGGTAGATAAAAAAAGAACGCAGATATATTTTCTGCGTTCTTAAGATTTTTATTGTTTGCACACTGCTTGATTTTTTGATTAAAAAAGGGGCTCTATCGCTACCTTTCATAACTTCATTTGCTATTCTTTTAACTTATTTCATTCTTTATTAATTTTAATGTTTTCTTTTACAAACTTAACTCATTTTCAAATTTATCAATAGCTGATTCAATCATTTCAGCATAGAACTGTTTTTTAGTATATTTACCTTTATATTTCAAAGCATTGACACTATTATTAATTTTATAAGCATCTATTAAAATCATTTCAATTGGCACTTTAGTCATTGGTTCTTTTCTTTAATTTCATTATTTTCAGATTCAACTTCAACTTCTTTTTCATTACTTACAATATTTTATTTAATAGTTTCTTTAATAGAACTATTCTCTTTCTGCTTTTTGAAGGTAAAAAGGATTTTTTGCTCCGTCACTTATAACTAAATAATGAGCATTATTTTGAAAAAATAAAAACAGGCTTACCGGGCATACCTATTTGGAGCATACCTGATAAGCCTGTTTAATAAAGGCAGGTTGTGTTTATTTCTTAGGTTTGTAATTTGTGCCAACTTGTTTCGGGGGCATGATTGCAAAATTTTTATAAAATTTCATTTTTTAATCCACCTTTACAATTATTGTTTATATAACGCGGATATGATAACCTTAAAGAAAAATTATGTCAACACAAATAATAGTTATTTTGCTGATATAATTAAAATAATAAGGCAGCCAACGGCTGCCTTTAAATATAATATTTATTATTCCGAATATTTCATTTACAAAATATTTTCATTTTCCAGTTCTTTTTTTATACAGTCAATAATAAACCCTCGGATTGTTACTTTTTTCTCTTTTCTTTTTTTAAAAATATATTCTTCGATACCGTCAAAAACATCTTCAGGTATAGGTAAATTATAATATTTTATGCTTGCGGCTTCAGTATTGCTTTTCCTGCCTCTCTTGCTTTCCGCTTTTTTATCGGGTTCTGGTTTATTTATTACTTCTTCTGTAACGTTGGTTGTTTCAGTTTCACTATTTTTTTCAGCGGCTGTACCAATCACACCACTATTTATAAAATTCTGCACTTCCGGACTATCAAGATTAATTTCTTTAACTTTATTCAATGACGGTTTTTTTCCAATAGCCATTTTCTTTACTCCATTTCTTTAATTAATATTATTCTTCATTCAATTTTTCAATCAATTCGCTGTACAGATTTTCAAATTCCGTGGCTGCTTTCTTATTGGGTGCATATTCAAATACACACTTACCAAGGCCTACGGAATTTTTAAAATCAATGTAATCAGTTAACCAGTTATTAAAAATACCTACTTTATACACATCTTTAATTTCTTCGCATTCAACTTTAGCCTCTTTAAGTAAAATTGCCTTTTTATTCGGCAAAACTCTGTTTAATAACAAATAAGTCTTAATATCACCAATTATTCTTGCTTCATTCAGTATTTTTAATGTATCTTCTGCACCCCAAATATCAAATGTAGAAGGTTGTACTGGTATTACAAGTAAACCATATATAGCAGCAAGTATTGCTGAACGAACAATGCCGCTATCGCCGGCACCTGCATCTATAACTATTAAATCAAATAAATCATTATATTTATTAATTTCAAGATGAATAGCAGTTGTAGGCATCCCTACAACCGGAAACTGTACAAGTGAAGTATCTCCTGCCCTTACGCCACTAAAATTTAATGAAGAACATTGCCGCGCATCAGCATCTATTAAAAGAACCCTGTACCCATCAATAGCAGCTCTGCAAGCAATATTAGTCGCAATTGTAGTTTTACCTGCACCGCCTTTTGTATTTACCACTGATACTACTTTACCATTAAAGCCTTTTGTAAATTCTGCCATTTCTTTCAACTCCTATACTATAAAATCATAATATTAATATCTTCATAACCTTCATAATTAAAATATCTTCATTATTAAGATATTTTAATTATGTTCATATCTACA
>ULRO01057935.1_pt1 | contig 54533 bp, 43 predicted proteins | sample 1955421 | NCBI WGS metagenome assembly ULRO01 (sample SAMEA4835682, study PRJEB28245) | human gut metagenome | biome: gut microbiome; material: fecal sample | place: Denmark | collected 2008 | reverse complement strand
TGTATATGAATGATGATGGAAGTGTCGAACGTATAAGTTATCCTGATATAGATGATCCAAATTCAGATTCTATTATTACAGTAGATTTTTATTTTGATAATAATGAAATAATTGCTTGTGAGTTGGTATATGAATTTGATGGAGAGGAATCTTCGGAGGAAAGAGAAATAATTCAAGATTACAATCGGATACTTAGATTCTATGTTAAAAATGATTATATATATAGAACAACCGATAATTTTTCTTTTGGTGGAAATCATGATACGAATATAACATTATACGATGTTGTGGATAGAGATTGGTGGAAGAAAATCTATCAAGATCTTAACACCCGAATTCCAAATGCATTGGCAGAAGATGTGAATTCTAACACAGAAGAAACCGGATACTATGGATGCTGGTCTAACGAATATGATGACGTAAGTCAGGCGCAAACTATGTATTTGGAGTTTGAATCGGAAGATACGATGGGACGAGCACGAATAATACTTGAAGGGAGAGTTGAAGGTAGTGGAACATATCATATTTATGAGGATGGAACATTTTCCTGCAATATGGTTTTAGACAAAGATTATAGTAATGAAGATGAGCAGGCAGAACAAATGAATATATCAGTTTATTTAGAGGGTCAGATGGTTGATAACAACAATATAGAATGTACTTTACAATATGTTGGAAGGGACGAGATATATTCTTATTATTTAAGTCGAATAACCGAATAAGGAAATATACAAAGATGTATGCAGCTTGTTGGCATTGTAAAGAGTGTAACTATAATATGAAGATAAAAATTGGAGGAAGAAAAAATGTATTGCCCGAAATGTGGTAGAGAGATACTTGATAATAGTAAATATTGTGGTGTATGTGGAGCAAAAGTAGAGCAGATTGACTCTGAAAAAGATATTAAAAATGAAGAGAATAAAATCGATATCAATATTAAGAATAAATCAATATTAAAACATTGTTTACCAATAGTGGGGGTATTGGTTATTGCTATTATCATAATTATCGGTGTAAAAAACTTATTTTTAAAATCGTCCGATAAAAATGCGTATGTATATTTATCAAATGGTACTTATGAATTGATTACCAATTTAAATAAAGATCAAAGTTTTGAAATTGCATCAAGTAAGAGTGATGATATTGGAGAGTATTTATTTGCTTTTAGTCCTGACGGAAAATATATTTATTATTATACAAAATATGATTCCACATCGGGGACGGGTTCTCTTTGCAGAGCTGAATACGGCAGACTTCGGGAGGACTCTAAGAAGAATGAGCAATATATAGAGGTTGTTGCAACGAAAGTTTTTCTTGGCTTTAAAATTGTTGATGATGGAACTGTAATTTATGAGAAAAATAATAATGCGCTTTATTGTTTTGATGGAAAAGACAGTATACAGATTGCTGAAAATATTGACTATTTCTGGACGGATGGAATGGAGAAAGTAGTATATGAAACTAGTGATGATTTTGGAAATAGAATAGCTTATGGAGTAAAACTCAGCGATTTGGAAAATCCAATTATGCTGGCATCTGATTATACGGTCTTTTATACACCGGATGATTTTGAAAATATGATGTATATTAAGACAGAAGAGGATGATACAGAAAGCATGTATGTTGTGGGATTTGAAAAAGATGCAGAAAAAATAGCAAAAGGTGCAAGATTTTTAGCTGAAATAGAAGGGAGAAAGTACTTTCTTAGCGAGAATGAAAAAAAAGTCAACCTGTATGATTTTGTGGAGGATAATTATCGAGAGGCGGATGCCAGCATATCAGAACCTGACAAGGATAATTTTAGCATACCTAAGTATAGATACGGACAATTATACAGCGAAGATAATCTGGAAGATTATGATGAAATTTATACAACATGTAGTCAGAAAATGTATTTTTATAGCAGACCAATTGCAGATAAAGAGCAAGACAACTGTAAAGAATTTGCAATGAAATATCAGCAAATGGAAAATGAAGATGGCTATCTCCTTGTGACTGAAGAAATAAAAAGAGAAATTCAGGAAATGGCTGCTGAAGATGGGCAAGGATATGATGGTGAATGGCATGAATTTTGTTTTTACCGGGAGCAGATTGGGACAACTTTAGACTATGAAGCATATAAAGCGGCATATGAGCAATGGAATGAAGCACAGAATAGAATAAATTTACGCCAGGAATTACAAAGTGAGGAAAACGATGTTTCTGTTAAAACATTATATTGTCTGGACAATGGAACTTTGAACAAAGTAGATGAAAATGTTTTAAGTACAGAAGGGCTTTGGAATACTTTTATGTATAATACGTCGGAGCAAATTACAGAAAAGGTAAAAATAGAAGATATTGCAACAATACAGGATGTAGAAAAATTGTTTGAAATTAATAAGGCAGCTGAGAATATTGTGATGCTTTTAGACGGGGCAACTTGCGTAATGTCTTCAAGTGCTGCAGAAGCATATGCTACTGCGACTAACGATGGTTATGCAATGCTGGGCGTCACAGATAAAGAAGTGTATTTAGATGAAATTGATGGTACATTATCTTTGGAAATCAAAGGAACATTATCTATGGCAAATATTACCGATGGGGTAATTGGTGAATTTGTAATGATTTCGGATGATGCTAATTTTATGAATGTCGATAAGGATACAGCATATTATACAAGCAATTATTATCAAAATGGTGATGTATCTTATTGCGATTTATATTCTTGTATTAGTGGAACTAGTACTGTTCTGGCAAGAGATATAATTCCTTATTCTGCAAATGTTTATAAGGATAACACAATTTTGGCATATACGAATTCTTCTGGAACCGATCAAGGATATGAGTTAAGTGTGATTGATCCGAAAGGGGAAGCTACAGTTATCGATGATAAAGTTGAAAAGTATATTAGGACGGGCGAGTCGGAGGTGTTATATATTTCTGATGGAAATTTGTATTTTTACAATGGGAATGAGAGCAAATTTTTAGACAGGAATGTTGAATGGATTTGGAGTAAAGATGCTATGGAAATTGCTTATACATTAGATCATTATTCGATTCCTTATTAATCTATTACCTGTTATGGAGAAGGGATCATCCTATTAGTATGTAAAACCAACTGATATTAATATAATACAAGATTATGAAAATGGGGGAGACAATGAAAAGAATTTCTACAGAAAAGATAGTAATACCAGGAATACTTTTAGGTGTTGCAATAGTTCTTGTTTTAGTTGATAGAATTTTTGATTATCATATATCGGGTACGCTTTTTTTTACGGGTCTATTTTGTATTTGCTTTTCGATTATTATTTATACAATTAAATCCGATACAGATAGCGGATTCTCCGGTATTTTGTGTACTTCCTTCTATATGATTTTCTTTTATTTGAGTGTTTATTACAGATTTATTCCGGCATGGACAATGAAAACTGTATGGGGAATAATATTATTTATTTTATTGAATTTTGGTTTTGCAACAGCATCTTTTATTGCTTATTATATCGTTAATTTTGCTGAGGAAATTTTTAAATCTAATGATGGAATTTTGATAATTGTGATATTGGAAAAGATATTTGGAATCATTTTGATTATAGCAACAGTACTGCTTTTATATACACTAGCAAAATTTTTACTTTCGTTAGGATTTAAGGATAATTATAGAAGTGTGATTATTGAAGGAAGTCCTAGAATCATGATATTGATTATGAATTTTTTGATCGGTACATAAGTTATTTAATTTTAAGTATTTTATAAGGAGATTTTATGAAAACCAAAAATGTATTTATTCTTCAAACAATTTCCATAGGATTTTGTATCTTGTTATCGATAACGATGTTTTCGAGTATAGAAAACCGGTTGATTGAAGCTTTGAATATTACAAGAAAAAATGGATTTATATTAACTATAATTGGACTGATATCAATGGTGGTTATTTATTTTGTTGAAATACAGGAAAGCGGGAAAAAATCGCCAGATGATCTTTTTTGTGGAAGCTTCTTCTTCTTTTCTGCGATTGTAATTAATTTAATGGATGCACATATTGTTTCAACTATATTCTATTGGATTATAAGATTGACACTCGGAAATGTATTTCGATATATAAACTATGCAGTATATGTTTGGGAGGCTGAGTGGGCTTTGAAAATTGGCTTAGGAGTATTTCTTATTACATTCTTATTAGCAATATACATAGGAGCAACTTATGCGATGATGTTACCTAAGTTCCCGGTGTTTGGTGTTCTTGGCTTTGGTGGTTTTATGCTTCTTATTATAGCAGGAGTAACACTTGATGGTGCAGAGAATACAGAGAGTACAAAAAGTAATTCAGGCGGTATTGATATCCTTGATGCATATATAGCATTAGAGGAAGACAGGACACGCGCAGATATTAAACGTACGGCAGACGAGTTAGAAAACATAAGATGGGAATTATCAAAAAAATAATTGTGATATGGAATTATCATATTTCTTTTATAGAATTTGTAGCTTTGATTGTCCGTAATCGGATTTATAATCTTCTTAAAGAACAAATGATCCGAATGGAGACAAAACAAAAGTATATGACTGTTCCAGCCGCAATTCGTGAGCTTGAAAAGATTGAAATGGTCCGCCGTAATGGTAGAAACTATAAATTAGATCATGCAGTTACCAGGACGCAGAAGTTAATTCTGAATTCTTTTGGACTTGATGAAACAGACATCAAAAAAAAGAGCTGAGGAATATAGTAAACTGCTGAATATCAGCCAGTCATACATAAGCAAGGAGGCGCAGGACAATGGCGAGGAAGAAGACGATCGAGACAATTGAAACCGAAATTTCCAAAGTGAAATCGGATATGTCCAGGCTGCAAGACCGATATGATAAACTTGCAGAAAAGCTTGAGGAACTGCAGGAACAGAAACGCCGAATTGAAGCTGACACCATCATGGAAGCCTATCTGAAGAGCGGCAAAAATTTTGATGAGATTATGACGTTTTTGAGCCCATGATGGTTTTTAGTGTAACTTTTTTGCAGAGTTCACACTATACTTATTTATCAGCTATTCGGTACATGATACTACGATATCCATCACTCTCGGCTTTTGTTTGAGGTAAAATAAAAATAGTCAAAGCCAGTAAAAGCAATAGATTTAGGATTGACAGAATAGGAAGGGAAAAACACATGGCTAAATTTTGCGGAAAATGCGGTGCCAAACTGGATGTTACTACCGGTTTGTGCCCAAATTGTGATGTGGATAAATTAAAGAAGCAAAGCGACAAATCAGAAGCGGTTGATGTAGCGAAGTCAATACAAGAAATAGCCCCCACATCAGAAAAGCCGCTAAGTAAAAAGGAAGCTAAGAAAAAGCGCAAGGCAGATAAAAAAGCGGCGAAAAAAGCCAAGAAAAAAGAAAAATGGACAAGCATGACCTTTGGACAGAAAGTTTTCATAATTATTTTAAAATTCTTATTATGGCTAATTATTTTAATATCTTTTTCGATTGGGATAATTGGTGGGCTTTCGTATTTGGATATAATTGAAATTCCAGTGGTTACAGCGTACCAGGAAGATAAACTTTTGGAGTTCATAAATACAAAAAATATTGCTATCGAAGAATCAATGATTGAGATGACAAGTGACACAGAAGGAACTGCCATAATAATGGTAAAAATTCCTAATTATGAATTGCTGTTTAAAGAAGCAGCTTTAACTAAAAATCCAGAGCAATACTTAATTAAGTCATTGGCACTGAAGAAATATGATGTTCAAGAGATTGAAGCATCTGCAAACATTACAGTTGAAAATGGTAGTACTATAATTCACTCAGATGATGTCGTTCAGCAACTCCTTGACGAATCTTTGGTTAATGCAATCAATGCGCTATCGGAGGTGGAAGATTGAAAAAGATTATCAGCGTTATACTCATTTTTGCAATATGCTTCTGTAATCTATCGTTGGTAGCATTCGCAGAGGATGTAACACCGCAGTACACCGATGAAGAAAAGAATTTAATTTATCAGAAATATATTGCAAATGAGCATATGTTTAATGCACTTTTCAATGATGATACGGCAGTAGGATATTGGCGTATGGTCAACAATACAGAAGAAAACGGAGTGCTGAGTTGGTCTATTGATGCAGCATCCAAAATAATTAAAGAGTATCCAGATAAACAAAAGTATGCGGAAATTTTATCTAATCTTATTATGATGCAAAGTGGGAATCTGGCAGAACATATAGCAACTCAAAGTGAATTTGATGATTTAAAAGATGGTATAGACTATACTATGGATATCGTTGACATTGCCGCAGAATTTGTAGGTGGAGCACATCTCCTAGAAACCATATCTCCTATTATTGATGCGGCAACTGGAGGAAAGGAAGTTGTAATTGACAATATAGAACAGGCAAAATATTATCAAACGACTATTCAGGATTATTCACAGTCAAAATTACTTCTCGAAGCTGTCAATAAATATGCTAAAACCGATGAACTAAAAAGTGTTTCTTCTTCCTTGCTGAAAGCAAATGATACATTGTTGAAAAAACGGTTGGAATATTTATCGGAGACTACAGCAACGATAGCTAATTATGATGCAAAGTTTTTTGTCGAAAATCTGTCGTTTGATTTATTAAAAACAGCAGATCTTTATCAGTCTGATGAAACAGTAAAGTGGTTTGTAGATTGTGGTAACAATTTGGCAGATTCGATTTTATCTATAAGGTCGGCTGGTCAATTTGCTTTTCACATGACGATGTTGGCTGGAAACATTGGATTTGGCACTACAAATACTTTTAATAGATACCAAGAGATGAAAGTGCTTGCAGACATTGCAAACGCTATTGTAGAAGCAAATCATAATGTCCCGACACCCCCAAGTTACGATTCGACAGATGCACTAACCACCATTCAAACGAAGTGTAATTACTATAAACTCTTAATAACAACTCATGCACGTGGTGAATATTTGGTTTATCAATTGCTTGTTAATGATGCGGGGGTGCTGTCGAATTTTAGAGCCTTATTTGATGCATTTAAGGAGCCAAATGAAACAACAGAAAGCTGGTATAACGGACAAATCGATGTAATGCTTAAATATTATGATATTCTCAATAATATGTTTATCATAAATAAAACTTCCCCTACGACATCAGATACGACAAAGGTTCCTACTGATGCCGCTGAATTTAAAGGTCATTACTACTATATCTATGATCTTGATACAGTAACAACATGGGAAGAAGCAAAAGAATACTGTGAATCACAGGGTGGTTATCTTGCGACTGTTACCAGTAAGGAAGAAGATGAGTTCCTCTATTCCTATATCACTGATATGGGATTATATTCTGTGTTGTTTGGATTATCCGATATAGACCAAGAAAATGTGTGGACTTGGGTGACAGGCGAACCATTTTCCTATGAAAACTGGGCACTGGGAGAGCCTAATCACCAAGGCGGATATGAACACTATGGTATGTATTATGAGAAAAATAAAGATGGGACTTGGAATGATGGCAGTGGAAAAACCTGCCCATTCTTATGCGAATGGGGGGAGTATCATAAAGTAGCAGAAAAAGAGAGTGCATTGTCTGATGAAGAAATCATTGGTGCAATACGTAAGGCATCTGAATTTGCATATAACTGGTTTTGGATTAGTGACAGAGAGCATGTAGATGAATACGATACTTATGTTGATTATGATGAAAATGGAAATCCATGGGAATATAAAAGAGTGACTTATGAAGGGATAAGTAGTTTAGATGATGTACTTGATTTGACGAAACATTACTTTACCGAGGAAGTTGCGGAACAATTAATTTCTCAAAAGGATTGGTATGAACAGAGTAATAAAATATATGTATCAGAGCCGGATGGTCTTGGTGGTCCGGAAGCGGATTACTATGATATCAAAATTGTCAGGGAAAATGATATAAGATATACAATTACCATTTATGAATATTATGGTGACGAATTATGGGAAGATCCATATGATGTTCATCTTGAATATATAGATGGTTATTGGGTATTTGATAAGATATTAGTACGTGAAGGAAATCCGGTTCCCATAAATATAATAGAGGGAGATAAATTAGTAAACGATTCAGATGGGCAATTTGATATAACTGGGACATGGTATAGCGAAGAGTATGATGAAGTCGATGGATGGGCAACTAGTTACAAGACCATCTTTAATCCAGATGGTACAGTACTGCAAATAGGCTGGAGGAATGAGGATCATGGAACCTATGAAGTTTCAGCTGACGGCATGTATGTGACAGCATATTTTAAAGAAAACTATATAAATCAACCTGGAGATGGATTGCAGCTTTTGGATGGTTATGAGTACTCTGTTGTTTACAAATTAGATCCGGAAAAGCAGTGCATATATTCTGCATATTCTCAGGAATTTAAAGATGCCTTATATAGTAATGCCGAAGATGGCGTGTTGCAAAGACATTAATAGAAAAAGGAGGTTGCTGAAATGTTACCTGAGCGAAAAGGAAATGATACATATACAAATAGGAAAGGTTCCAATACTTGGATAATAATGCTTGTTCTCTTTCTGATATTGATTCTGTGCATAGGAGAAGTGACAGTTTGGACCTTGATAAGAAGCAGTAATAGAATTGATAAATCACAACTGGTTGGAAGTTGGTATATAGATGGGGACGATAGTCCTTATTTCAAATTGAAAGATGGGGGAAAGGCCAAAGTTGCCTTTTCTCTGACAACTGATTCGGATGGACAAAGACATGCCGGATTGTGTGATGTTAGTTGTAAATGGAAAATACAAAGAGGACATCTTGTATTGGTTTCCATAGTAGACATAGATTTAGGTGAGATTGTCAGCATTGAGGATGATGTAATGACCTGTGATAAGGATGGAACGACTGTAAAATATAAAAGAGAAGAATTAAGTATTTATGATCATTGGTAAACCGTTTTAACGCAACTTACCCAGCACATATTGTCTGACGGCACATTGTGGGAGGCAACAATCGCATTTTGATTTCGGTGTTGTCGCCTCTCCGATGTGCCGTACCGGCATCTTCCACAAATTCAGTGCGGAATGACCGGAGATTGTCGTAGCCGTGTTTGAAGAGCAGACGGTTCTGCTTTTGAAATAAGGCCATGACAGGAGTCACAGCCTTGGAAATGTACTTTGAAAACTTCATCAATAAAGTCCCAGGTTATCGACAGTAGCCCGGATGACCTTGGCATCAATGGTCTTCTTATCCTGTTGGGAGCCAATGGTCAGGACATCTGTCATCAAGTTGTACCCTGGGTAAAGCTATGCATGGTAGCAAGAGCCGCAAATTGATGAATCACTGCCTTTTTCCTCAAAACTCATTCAACAGCCCCACAACCGTCCGCAGCTCTTCCGCCTTCACCTTATCCGGGAACTGGCCGGAGAGAACGCAGTTTTTGAAGTACTTGATCTCTTCTGCGTAGGCGTCGCTCTTGGGCAGGTTGATGGAGCCGGTATCGCCGGTGGCCTGCTCAGTCGGGGAATAGATGTTGCCGTTGTTTTCATAGATTTTGCATTCGCCCTTTTCGTAGGTAACGAGAGCGTCCTCGAACTGGAAGCGGTAGGAAGCGCCGAAGGGGTAAGCGGATGCGTACCAGGAAGCTTCGGTGGTAACGAAGAAGCCGGGAAATTCATATACAGCGGTCAGATAGTCCTGATTAGGCTGCTTTGCGCGGTGCTTCAGGGAAGCTTCCGGTTTGCCGAAGGCGTATACGATGAAGTCAAGATCATGGATGTGCAGGTCGTAAGGTACGAGTCCGCTTCTCTTTTCGTCCATCATCCAGTTGTCCCAGCTCCAGGCGGGATAGCTGCCGAGGCGTCCCATGTAGCCGGACAGGAGCTTTCCGTATTTGCCGGAATCGTAAAGCTCCTTGATCAGCTCGTATTCAGGCCAGAAGCGCAGAACCTGTGCGATCATGAAGCAGACATTGTTTTCCTTTGCGGTGGAATATGCCAGCTCGATGTCCTCTTCTTTTAAGGAAATGGGTTTCTCACTGAGGACGTGGATGCCCTTTTTCATTGCCTTGACTGCGGTGGGAACGTGCAGATAGGTGGGCAGGCAGATGTCCAGGATGTCCAGCTCTTCTTTTTCAAGCATTTCATCGATGGAGGTGTAGTGATGCGGCTCCGGATAAGGCTCCATCCGCTCCGGACGGATATCGCAGATTGCTGTGAGGGTGGTGTCCTCCATAGCGTTCCATGCAGGAATGTGTGCGCCGCTGATGCCGCCGACGCCGACTAAACCGATTTTTAACATGATGCTTCCTCCCCGTAAATTTCATCAATAATGTTTTGCAGATAAGTTCTGGATTCCAGAATGTCGGTCAGCTGCTGTGGACCGTCGATTTCCCGTTCGATGGTGACATAGGAGTTGTAGCCAAGCTCATGCAGCTTTGTAAAAACTGCACGGAAGTCTACTTTTCCCTGTCCAATGGGTGTTTCGGCACCGAGCTCATGTCCGTTTGTCGGATAGCAGCCGTCCTTTGCATGCAGGTTGCGGACGTATTTGCCGAAAACGTCAAGTGCGTCTGCCGGGTTTGCTTTTCCGTAAAGAATCAGATTTGCAGTGTCCAGATTCACATAAAGATTATCCGTGCCGACGGCTTCAAAGCAGCGCAGCATGGTAACGGGGGTTTCCTGGCCGGTTTCAAACAGCAGGCACTGCCCGTTTTTCTTCAGATGCTCTGCAACAGTGCGCACAGCGATGCAGAAGCTGCTGAAATTGGGATCATAAGGATTTTCCAGAATAAATCCCATATGGGTTACGACATCAGTGATGCCGAGCTTGTGGGCAAAATCTGCACCGTCGCAAAGGTTTTCGATCCGCATCTGTCGGTATTCCACAGGGACAAGTCCAAGGGTGAGCGGTCCGTCGTAAAAGTTCCATGCCGCAGGTCCGGTCCAGCCGCACCAGAATGCGGAAACGGTGATCTGGTATTGTTCCAAAAGTGTTTTTAAGATGCTTGCATTTTCGTCCGTCCAGGCGGCAGGATTCCAGGAAACCAGCTGACAGGAATCGAAGTTATGTTCCCGAAGCTGGGCGAATTTTTTTTCCATACCGTCGATCTCGGAGAAATTGACGCAGGTTCCGATTTTCATAGAGAGCTCCTTTTTAGGCAAAGAAAAATGGATTTCATTGCCCTGAAATGATGATTTTTTGTTGTCTGGGAACTGTTTTTACAGTATCATGAAAAGCAGGAGAAGCCCATTATTTTTTTGACTCATTTTAGGATAATTTTTACCTTTTGCGGAGGACAGTATGATCGACGGATACAAGGAGCTGACGCCGGTAATCTATGGAGAAAATGCGATAAAATATCTGTATACCGAGCAGAAAAAGGCAGAGGGGGAAATCTGTTTTCTGCTGCACTGGCACGACCGGATGGAGCTGACCTATGTGACGGAGGGGACGCTGCGGTTTGTGACGGAAGGAGAGGAGTTTTTGGTTTCTGCAGGAGAGCTTGCCGTAGCGGGACCGGGGCAGATGCATGGCGGCTTTGCAGTGTCGGAAAAGGTCTGCTATCATACGGTCATGTTCGATGTGGAGCGGTTTTATAATGGAACGGCAGCGTCTGAAAAATATTTACGATCCCTGGGAAATGGAGAGCTGACCTTTGTGGAAAAAATCGCAGGGAAAGAGGTTTCCGGGCTGCTGGAGCGCCTGGTGGGGCTGCTGGCCGGAAGGGACAGCGGAAAAGACAGCAAAAGCTCGCTGGCAGCCATCGGAACGTTGTATGAAATTCTCGGATGCCTGATAGAATACGGCAGGTCAAAAAGCAGTGCAAAGGTCAGTCCGGACAGCGGGTTTGGTCAGATTTTAATCTATGTGAATCATCATTATACGGAAAAACTCAGCCCGGCAGCACTGAGTGCGCAGTTTGGATATCATGAGGCGTATTTCTGCAGGCGCTTTCGGGAGCTGACAGGCATTACCTTTTCGGAATATGTCCGTGCGCTTCGGATGGAGTATGCACAGAAGCTTTTGAAGGAATCAGAGGATGAGGTGGGGACAGTGGCCTGGAAATGCGGCTACCCGGACGGAAGCTATTTTACACGGGAGTTTCGGAAGATGTACGGGTTTACACCATCGCAGTTCCGGCGGATGACGCGGTGAACTGTAGCGTTTCGGCAGATGTGAGGAAACACAGCAGTGAAAAAAAGCTGTACAACAAAAACACCGCAGTCTATAATGGAAAAAACGGATCGGGAGGGAGAAAATGTTATGCAGGCATTATTTGATGCCGTAAACGCGATTTGCGGCAAAATTCAGGTTGTATCAGATCTGTTCTGGGAGTTTCCGACTAACTTCGGATGGTATGCGGCGATCCCGATTCTTGGAAATTTCAGTCTGGCGATCATTTTGCTGGTCGGTACTGGAATTTTTCTGACATTTCGGTTCCGGTTTGTACAGGTACGGAAATTTAAGTACGGCTTAAAAGTGCTCCTTCACAGCAAAGCAGCGACGAAGACCGGTATTTCAGCGCTGGCGGCATTTTTGCTGTCTACGGCGATGCGGGTAGGACCGGGAAATATTCTTGGTGTGACGGGTGCGATTTCGATCGGTGGTCCGGGCGCACTGTTCTGGATGTGGCTGTCGGCGTTTTTCGGGATGTCCACAGCCTTTGCAGAATCCACGCTGTCCCAGATTTTTAAAGAGAAAAGAGATGGGCAGTATGTCGGCGGACTTCCTTTCTATGGAAGAAGACTGTTAAACAATGCGGCGTGGGCCGGTGTTGCGCTGAGCGTGCTCTACATTGTCTATGCCTTTTTGTGCTTCCCGGCGCAGGGCTTTAATACCATCTCCGCAGTCGGTGCCATTGCAAATGAGATCACCGGGACGACGATTGCGACCAATTCGACGCTGTATTGGATTTCCTTCGTGGTACTGATCCTGATTGCTGCACTGATCAGCTTTGGTGGCATTAAAAAAGTGACAAAGGTAACGGATCTGCTGGTTCCTGTGATGGCGGTGATCTATGTGCTGACCGTAGTTGTGCTGGTTGTCTGCAACTTTACGCGGATTCCGTGGTTTTTTCAGGCGGTATTTGGACAGGCATTTTCGCCGGATGCTGTATTTGGCGGAGCCTTCGGCACAGTCCTTAGCCAGGGCATTAAACGTGGTCTGATGTCCAACGAGGCAGGTCAGGGTACCATCACGATGCCTGCGGCGGCTGCGGATGCAAATCATCCCTGCGATCAGGGATGCGTTCAGGCCATCGGCGTTTTTCTGGATACGATTGTGATCTGTACGCTGACCGGATTTGTGGTGATTATGGGAAGGATGTGGACGACAGACCGTGCGGCAGAGTGGTTTGATATGGGCAAGCTGGACAAATTCCTGGCATCCTGCGGAGAGTTGACCGGACAGAGCGGCGCTTATCAGATCGTAACGTTTTTAGTGAGCATCTGCTTTGGCCTGTTTGCATTTACCTGTCTGATCGGCTTTATGTCCTTTACGGAAATGTGCGCGGTGCGGATTTCTTCGCGCAAGGGTTTTATTGTTTTGATCCGGCTGCTGTGCCTGTTCGTCATTTCCTTTGGCGTCATTACCAATATCGCGGGAATGGATCTGGGCGCGCTCTGGGATTTAAGCGATTTTGCCAATATTCTGATGGTTTACTGCAACCTGCCGCTGCAGTATCTTGGTCTGAAGTATGTAACCCGGGCGTGGAAGCACTTCGAAAAACAGGACGGCACGCCCTTTACGTCTGAAATAGCAGGAATCGATGTGCCGGTCTGGGAGGAAAAAGCCGGAAAAGCATAACGGGTACTTTCACAGAAAGAAAGGCTGACGCGGTCAGAAAAACAGCCGCCGGGGCGGCAGAATGGGAGGGTATATGGATTACGCACTGTATCAGAAAATTTCAAAGGTCACGCTGGGAAAGCAGCCGGCGGACCTGGTATTAAAAAATCTGAAGCTGGTGGATGTATTTACAGGGGAGATCGTGGAGTCAAACGTTGCAGTCAAGGACGGTCTGATCGCGGGGGTGTCGAGACGTTACCGCGGAAAAAAGGAGATCGACCTCGGTGGAAAATATCTTGCACCGGGCTTTATCGACGCACATCTGCATCTGGAATCCACCATGGTTACGCCCAACGAGCTGGTCAGCACGGCGGCACGTTTCGGGACGACGACATTTATCGTAGATCCCCATGAGGCGGCGAATGTCAGCGGTGCAGCCGGGATTGACTATATTCTTGATCAGACGGAAAAATCTCCGGCGAACGTCTATGTCATGATGCCGTCCTGTGTACCGGCGACGCATGTGGACGATAACGGCGGTATTTTTTCCGCAAACGATATGTATCCGTACGTCCGCAATCCGCGGGTTCTGGGACTGGGGGAAGTGATGGATGATCCGGGGGTTATCAACGGCGACGAGAGCATGTTTTCCAAACTGCTGCTGTTTGAAAACCGGACGATTGACGGACATGCCCCTTATCTGCCGAACCGGGAGCTGAGCGCCTACAAGATGGCGGGGGTGGATACCGACCATGAAGCGACCAGCTTTGAATACGCGCTGGAAGAGGTGCGCCGCGGCATTCATGTCCATATCCGCGAGGGCAGCGCAGCCCACAACCTGAAGGATATCGTAGAGGGCATTGTCCGCACCGGAATCGATACGGAATATTTTTCCTTCTGTACGGACGACAAGCATATCGAGGATATTTTACGGGACGGCCATATCAGCTACAACGTAAAGCTTGCGGTTTCCCTCGGCATGAATCCGGTTCAGGCGATCAAAATGGCGACGATCAACACTGCAAAATGCTACGGATTAAAGCATCTGGGCGCGATTTCCCCGGGCTTCCAGGCGGACTTTGTTGTGCTGGATAATCTGCAGGATCTGAATGTGACAGATGTATTCTATAAAGGAAAGCTTGTAGACCGGAATGCGCCGATCCGTGTAAAAACGTGTGGCAGAGCGTTGAAACATACGGTACACCTCGACAAGGTGAAGGCAGAGCAGTTTGTGCTTCCGATTGGAAAAAAGAAAACCCATGTAATCGGCATCAATCCGTCTCAGATCACCACAGAGGATCTGGCGGTTTCCCTGCAGCCTGCGGCAAATTATGTTCCGACGGACGGCTATTCCAAGGTTGCGGCTGTGGAGCGGCATCATAATACCGGAAAAATCGGCGTTGCAGTGGCAAAGGGCTACGGCATCCGAAACGGCGCAGTGGCATCTTCCGTATCCCACGATTCCCATAACATCATCGTCATCGGGGACAATGACCGCGACATGGCATTGGCAGTGGACGAAATCATCCGAACGCAGGGCGGTTATACCGTTGTGGAAAACGGCGAGGTATTCGAAACGCTGCCGCTTCCGATCATGGGACTGATGAGCGACGCCGGGTTTGAGTCTGTCAATGAGACTTTAGGCCGGATGATTAAAAAAGCGCATGAAATGGGCGTTCCGGCGGATATCGAGCCGTTCATCACATTATCGTTCTTGGCACTTCCCGTCATTCCGACGCTGCGCATTACGCCGCGCGGTCTGTGCCTGCTGACCGCGAAGGGACCGGAAATTCTGCAGGAGTAAAGCCAGGCTGGAAAGCGCCTGCAAAAAAAGTTTTTATGGAGGAACTTATGGATATAAAAGAAAAAATTCATGAACTGTCAGAGGAAATGATTCAGAATCTGGGACGTCTGGTTGCGGTGGATTCCCAGCTCGGCACGCCTGAAGAAGGCAAGCCCTTTGGCGAAGGCCCGGCAAAAGCCCTTGAGGTTGGCTTAAAAATCGCTGACGAGCTCGGCTTTCAGACAGTCAATCTGGACAACTACTGCGGCTATGCAGAGATGGGCGAAGGAAAAGAGATTATCGGTATCGCCGGACATCTTGATATCGTGCCGGTGGGCGGTGATTGGACTCACGATCCCTTCGTGCTGACCCGTGAGGGCGATTATGTATATGGCCGCGGAACGACCGACGATAAGGGATCCGTTCTGGAAGCGCTTTATGCGATGAAGCTGCTGCGGGATTCCGGCGTGAAGTTAAATAAAAGAGTCCGCCTGATTATGGGCTGTAATGAGGAAACCGGTTCGAAGTGCATGGCGCATTATAATGAAGTGGAAGAGGAACTGTCCTGCGGCTTTACGCCGGACGCGAACTTCCCCTGCATCCACGGCGAAAAGGGACACATGTCAATGATGGCATATTCCAAACATACGAAGATCCTTTCCATGAACGGCGGTTTTGTTACAAATGCGGTTTGCGATTCCTGCACGACAGTGATTCCTGCGGCAGCAGGTCTGAAGGAAAAGCTGGAGAAAGAGCTGGCTGAGACGAAGCTTCAGGAGTACCGCGTGACAGAAGAAAACGGAGAGATCACGATTTATGCAAAGGGAGTGCCTGCACATGCCAGCACGCCGACGCTGGGGGTCAATGCGGCAGGTGTAACCTTTGAGTGTCTGGAAAAGGCAGGCTTTGAAGATGATTTTGTCACCTTTTATAATACCCATCTCGGAACTGCCTGCGACGGCTCCGGCATCGGCTTAAAGGTTTCCGATGCTTATGGCGACCTGACGTTCTGCAATGGTATCGTAAAAACCCAGGACGGCGTGATTTCCTGCACGATTGATATCCGTGTTCCGGTTACCTTAAAGCCCGACGAGGTCCGCAAGCTGTGCGAGGATAAGCTGGAGGATGAGAACGGACGGATCGAGATTCTGGACATCGGCGATGGATTATTTTTCCCGAGAGAGTCCCCTCTCGTAGAAGCCCTGTACAAGGCGTATGTAGATGTGACCGGCGATACTGCAAACGAGCCGATGGTCATCGGCGGCGGAACCTATGCAAAGTCCCTGAAAAATATCATCGCCTTCGGTCCTGAAAAGCTTGGAATCGATTATCGCATTCATGGTGCGGACGAGTATATCCTTGTATCCGGCATGGAGGAAGCGGTGCTGGTATACATGGAAGCCATTAAGAACCTGCTGGCGATTTAAGGAGAGCCGGCAGTTCCCAAACATTGGCACAGGGATGTTTTCTGCCAGGTAGACAATCAAACAATAAAACGAACTGCCATCAGATTCCGTCTGGCGGCAGTTTTTTTGTTATAGCCGGATACTGAAGGCTGAAATCGATGGGGAAAAACTTCCAGAGATAGAAAAAAAGATTTCTTTTGGATGTTATATTCCGGTAACCTTATTCAGTAAGACAAAACCCAGGGTTGGACTGCTGATGATCCCAAAGACCTGTGCATATATGTGGATCATCGCGATGGGACTTCAGCTTTTGTTTTAAATTGCATCAGGTTTTAACTGCATATTTCTTGACTCAAATACACCATAGACGTATAATTATTCATCACTACAAAAAGCTGCAGCCTCAGACAAGTCTGCGGCCGTCATGAAGATAGAGAGCAATTTCAGTAAAGTTTCAAGAAATAAAAGGAGTAATCACAAATGGCAAGTTTATGGGGCGGAAGATTTGAAAAAGACATGGATGATATTGTAAAAAAATACAATGCATCTATTTTCTTTGACCAGAGAATGTATAACGAGGACATCGACGGCAGCATCGCGCATGTGACCATGCTTGGAAAGCAGGGCATCGTATCCAATGAGGAAAAAGATCAGATCATCGCAGGTCTGGAAGAAATCCGCAAGGAGATTGCGGAAGGAAAGATCCTGTTTACCGTAGAAGACGAAGACATCCATATGGGCATCGAGAGCCGTCTGATCGACAAAATCGGAGACGTGGGCAAAAAGCTTCATACCTCCAGAAGTCGTAACGATCAGTGCCAGGTAGATATCCGCCTGTATCTGAGAAAAGAAATTTATGAGATTTTGAACAGCCTGTGCTATCTGGAAAGCGTAATTCTGGAAAAGGCGGAAAAATATGAAGATAAGATTACAGTAGGCTTTACCCATCTTCAGCACGCACAGCCGATCACGATCGGTTTTGTTTTTATGGCATATTTCCAGATGTTTAAAAGAGATATTGAACGTCTGACGGATACGCTGGAGCGTCTGAATTATAATCCGTTGGGGGCGTGTGCACTGGCAGGAACAACGATGCCCATCGACCGTCATTTGACGAGCGAGCTGCTTTCTTTTACTGCACCGACGGAAAATGCCATGGATACAGTCAGCGACCGGGACTACAGCCTGGAATTTTTGAGCGACGCTTCCATTTCCATGATGCACTTGTCCCGCTGGGCGGAGGAATTTGCATGGTGGAACTCTTCCGAGTTTTCCTATATCGCAATTGACGACAGCTTTTGCACCGGCAGTAGCATTATGCCCCAGAAGAAAAACCCGGATATGGCGGAGCTGATCCGCGGCAAGGTTGGTCGTGTATACGGCGATCTGATGCAGCTGTTGACCGTTATGAAGGGAACTCCGCTTGCTTATAACAAGGACTTCCAGGAGGATAAGGAGAGCCTTTTCGATGCGATCGACACCTGGAAAGCGACAATCGATATTTTTGCAAAGATGCTGGACAAGACCGAATTCCGGATGGATCAGATCGAAAAACAGCTTGGAAAAGGCTTCTTAAATGCGACGGATATTGCAGAGCATTTTGCAAAGCAGGGCATTCCGTTTCGGGAAGCACATGCTATCGTAGGACATATGGTAAAAGCATGTGAGAAGAAGGGCTGTGACCTTGAAGATCTGACAGACGAAGAGCTGCAGGCGATCGACAAGCGCGTGACCAAAGAGCTGCTGGGGGACATCAGCATCAAGTCCTGTGTCAATGCCCGCGTATCCTTCGGAGGAACGGCACCTTCTGAGGTACATCGTCAGATCGAGGTTGGCCGTCAGTGGTTAAACAGCCTGGAACGGTAAGGAAGCAAGCGCACGCTGTCGGCGGCGATCATGGAAATTCATGAAAAAGCGACGAATCAGGAATTAAATTTTGAAAAATTACGATCGAGCATAAATTTGTGCTGCGAGGTGTGTTTATGGGACACCTCAGATGCTATGATGGAACCAGATAAGAAAAATTCTTACTGGTTCTTTTTCAATTCCGACAAAGATGTCTGTGGACGGAAAAGGCAAAGAGGATCCTGTAGACAAAAGTGATCCGGACAGGCGTGTCTGGCTATAGAATGGAGGTTTCTATGAGAAAGAATTCTTTTGGTGAAACAGTTATTCTGGTTATGATGGTAATCGGTATTTTCCTTTTGGTGGGTATGATCTGTGATGAAAGCGCCAAGAACAAATGTATCCTGAAAGGCTGTGATAATAAGCGTGCACCGGGAAGCAGCTACTGCTATCTTCATAAATCCTACGGCAAAACTTCTTCCGGATCTTACACAAAGTCTTCCGGGACAAAATCATCCGGCGCAAGTTCAAACAGTACATCTGGATATTCAAACTCTTATAAGAAAAGTTCCGGCAGCTACAGCGGCAGCAAGACAGGGACATCCGGCGGCACATATTCTGGCAGCAAATCAAAAAACTCCGGCAGTTCGAAAAAGAGCAGTTATTACGACGGCTACGATGATGGCTATGACGATGTCTATATGGACGGTGATTATGATTATGACAGATATGACAGAGATCCCGACTATGCGGACGGAGTAGATGATGCATTGGATGAATTTGACGGAGACTGGTAAAAAGAAAAGCATCGTCCGTTAAACGGATTTTATATACCCCTTCATATATTCCAGCATCGCGGTTGCCGTTGCGTTGAGCGTCGTGTTTTTCAAATAACACAGATATGTCTGACTGTATAGGGCAGGGGCCAGCGGGACGAGCTTTAAATGCTGCCCGGAGGCGTAGAAGTGTCGGTTTGTCAGCAGGGAAATTGCCATATGCTGTGCGACGAGATCGAAAATAGAATCCATGCGCTTGCTTTCCAGTTTTTTGATATGCTTGCTCAGGGTGGATTCGTTCATAAAAAGAAGCTCAGAAGCTTCCCAGAAATTCTGGGTTTCTGCAAGCGCTAAAAATTCCTTTAAACTCGCAGTGTCCATTGTATTATCCTTTCCACTCATTTATGCGCACGCTTTTTGCGCATGTCAGTGGTTAAGCAGCCTGGAACGGTAAGGCAGCAAGCAGAAAGTAGCTCTTGCCGACAAGAGGATTTTGCTGGTAGAGGGTAACGGGCTGAACGCGCATGTTGCAAAACTGATGGAGGTTCCGGGAGAAATTTTTTAAAGGACATGGAATTCCTGAACTGTTTGTTGTTCTGACAACATAATGTTTTCGAAAGCTGTTTATAATAAACAATGTTATGATGCCAGGGTCACAAGGTCTAAGCCCACATGAGCTTGCTCATGGGTGGGTGAAAGACCTCTTGACATGCTCCTATCGGGACGGATTGTGGGAGTGCGCGGCACGGAACAATCCGCAGGCATCAAGGTCGGGGGCTTTTGCCCCGACATCATGTCATCTGATTACGAAGAAACGCAAGATACAAACCAGGACAGGAGGCATTTGAAATGAATCAGAAAGACAGAACAGAGATGGAGAAAAAAACGTTCCATGCGGCGGAAACTTTTAATGGCCGCACGGAGCAGTTAAAAGAATATTTAAGGCGTCTGGGTGCAGGCGAGGCGCTGGAAAGTGTCCGGGCAGATTTTGTAAAGCAGTTCAGCGATGTTGAGGCGTCTGAAATCATGCAGGCGGAACAGAAGCTTTTAAAAGAAGGAACGCCGCTTACAGAGGTTCAGAAACTCTGTGACGTGCATTCAGCGCTGTTTCACGGTGCAACGAAAGAAGAACGGATCGCCAATGCGGAGAAAGAGGTCGAGGCATCCAGGAAGAGAATCGCAAATGCAGAAGACGGAGCTGATGCGTCTTTGAAAAGGGAAAAGTTGCAGGAAGAGCTGGCAAAACGCGAAAAATTTGAAAAAAAGGAATATTCGGACAAGCATACAAAAGCGACGGAGCTGATCGCAATTGTCGGACATCCTCTTTACACGTTTACGAAAGAAAACGAAGCGCTGGCAGAGCTTTTAAAGCAGTTTAAAGAATCCCGCTCGGAAGAACTTTTGTTAAAAATCCGGGACTTATCGGTTCATTATGCGAAAAAGGGCGATCTGTTATATCCGCAGTTAAAGGTAAAATACGGTATTTCCGGTCCGTCTGATGTGATGTGGACAGTGGATGATGAAATCCGGGACGATCTGGGTATACTGATGAAGGAAAGTCCACGAAGTGCGGACTGGAATACGCGCTTGGACGGCGTATTAAAACGCGCGGAGGAAATGATTTACAAAGAGCAGAATATTTTGTTTCCGATCTGTGCCGTAAATTTTACAGAAGACGAGTGGAAAGGTATCTATCAGGACGCGAAGGATTATGCGGTTTGCTTTGGGGCAGAGCCGGAGGTGTGGGACAGAGCGGAGAATGTTGGACGAAGTGAGTTTGGCTGGCGGCGCAGCGCAGATGGACAGCAGGGCTCTGCAGGGCAGAAAAACGCCGCCGGTGAAATTGTGATGCCGGGCGGGCACATGACACTGGAACAGCTTACCGCGCTTTTAAATACGGTTCCGCTGGAAATCAGCTTTATCGATACGGAAAATATCAATCGTTTCTTCAATGAAGGTCCGAAGGTGTTCAAACGCCCTGCAATGGCGATTGATCGGGAAGTATTTTCCTGTCATCCGCCCAAAATCGAACCTATGGTACGCGCAATTATCGAGGATTTTCGCAATAACAAAAGGAATCGTGTCCCTGTCTGGATGGAGAAAGGCGGACGTACGATGCTGGTAACTTATATGGCTGTCCGGGATAAGAACGGAAAGTACCTCGGTACGGCGGAATTTGTGCAGGATATGGAGTTTGCAAAGGAGCATTTTGGCAAATAGGCCCAGACGGGGAGCGGCCAGCGTTGCGAATTTTCAGCGTATAAGTCCGGCGAACTTCACAGCGTAAAGGCGGTAAAGCAGTTTAAGATGGCGCTGCTTCTGACGCTGGAATAAGCAGGCAGGTGCGATTTTTTAAAAGAAAATGGGCCGGTTTTTCTGAAACTTTTGGCAGCAAACAATAGAATGCACGCTCTGCGGGCATTCTATTGTCATGAATTGAAAAAGGTGATGCAGAATCCTGAAAACTGGGGATTTTGCATCACCTTTTTTGCGGAGTTTATAGTACAATGATGACGAAAGGCAGGAAACAGCTATGTCACTATTTAAGAAAAAATCATCTGCAAAATCCTATGATAAAGACACACAAAAACCTGTGATTAAAGCCAGTATCTGCAATGGGGAACAGGTTGCCGGCTTCAAGGATCTCCATACCGGGAAATTCGAAGAAGTGATGCTGATCTGCAGCGCAGCCGATCTTGACGCTTTCAGGGCCATGTACGGGATAACAGAAGAAATCACCAAAGAATACTGATTTACGAAAAGAGGGAACAACCATTGAGCGAAACATCAGAAAAACGGCTCGAAAAAGTCCGTTTCATGAACATGTGCATGATTCAGGACGGCAGAGGAAATGTGCTGGCGCTGGATAAAGTAAACGACAGCTACACCGGAACGACCTTTCCAGGCGGTCATGTGGAACCAGGAGAATTATTTTTTCAGTCTATGATCCGGGAGGTTTGGGAAGAAACGGGACTTACGATCGAAAATCCGGAATTTCGCGGGCTGTACCACTGGCATAAAGACGGCGTACATCATGTGATAACGCTCTACCGGGCGTACACTTTTTGCGGCGAACTGGAAAGCTCCGAAGAAGGACGGGTATACTGGATTTCGCTGGAAGAATTGAAGACAAAAAAACTTGCATCAGGGATGGAGTACGTTCTGGAGATGATGGAGTCAGAAACGATAAAAGAATGCTATGTACGCCGGGAAGCAGACCGGTATGTGGGGAATGTGCATTGATTTATTGGAGAAATTGTAGCCGCGGGTCAGGGACAGCGCTTTAAAAATTTACGATCGAGCATAAATTTGTGCTGCGAGGTGTGTTTATGGGACACCTCAGATGCTATGATGGAACCAGATAGCCTAAAATGTATCGCAAATGCAGAGTATGTCCTGGAAGGCTATCTTTGCCACGACAAGACCGTCAGAGAGGATATTAATTCCAATACCGGTAAGGCGATGCCTGAGTTTCCCGGCTATACCGGTGATGCAAAGCCTGCGCTTCCTGTCATCAAGATTACTGCGGTAACACACAGAAAGAACCCAATCATGCAGTTTAAGAAGAGCTCCAAAAACGATGAAGGCCGTCAGCGCAACGCAGCGCTGCTCGCGTTCTCCGCATTTTCTGAGTTAAAACATGTATTTCTGGTAGACGAGGATGTGGATATCTTCGATATGAGCGATGTAATGTGGGCAATGACGACAAGATTCCAGGCGGATGTGGATATGATCCCGATTCCGGGCTGCCACTGCCATGTGCTTGACCCGTCCAACGACCATGCTCTCGATCCTTCTATCCGCGTTCACGGAATTGCCTGCAAGGCGATTTTCGACTGCACGGTTCCGTTCGACCAGAAAGAGAACTTTGTCAGAAGCCGTTTCCTGGAAATCGACAAAGATAAATGGGCAAAAGAGCTCGCATTCTAAAAAGATAATGAGGAGGAAATGACATGCCGGTTGGTGTAATTGTCGACGCGCTCGCTGTTGTAATTGGCGGTATCGTAGGCGCTGTTGCAGGAAAAAAACTGAAAAAAGACTTTATTGACAACATGAATCTGATTCTGGGCTGCTGCTCCATGTGTATGGGCGTCAGCACGATCGTATTGATGCAGCACATGCCTGCAGTTGTTTTTGCGATTATTCTCGGTACGGGATTGGGACTTGCGGTTCATTTTGGCAAGCTGATCAACAAGGGCGGACTTGCGCTGCAGAAAGGCATCAGCCGTTTTGTAAAAACCTCTTCCGATGTGCCGGAAGCAGAGTTTGAGGCTACTTTAGTAACCTGCATTACGCTGTTCTGCGCGAGCGGAACCGGAATTTACGGCTCCATTATCGCAGGTATGTCCGCAGACCACAGTGTCCTGATTGCAAAGGCGATTCTGGATCTGTTCACCGCAGTTGTATTTGCCTGCACGCTGGGCATGGTAACTGCAGCAGTAGCGATTCCACAGTTTATCATTTTCTTTATCCTGTTTTTACTCGGCGCCCCGATTTACAACGGTCTGGATCTTGGAACCAATACTTATATCATCAACGACTTCAAGGCGTGCGGCGGCTTTATCATGCTGGCGACCGGCTTTAGAATGTGTAAGATCAAGCAATTTCCGGTAGCGGATATGATTCCGGCTATGGTTTTGATTTTCCCGATCGCAATTTTCTGGAATGACTGTGTAACTCCGGCTGTCAACATGCTTGCAGGAATGGTGCATTGATGAAAAAAAGACTGGTTGTGGGAATCAGCGGCGGCAGCGGAATTCCACTGGAGACAGAGCTGCTTTCCCAGCTTCGGAAAATGGAAGAGATCGAAACGCATCTTGTATACACGAGAGGTGCAGAGGTTACGGCAGCGCAGGAATCGGAACTGTCGATGGAAGAAATCTGCGCGCTGGCAGACGTTGTTTATGACAATAAGGATATCGGTACGGCGATTGCGGGCGCGTGACGGCGGTGCGCCGCCGCGTAGCGAAGCTGCAGAAAGAGTATATGATACAATCAAAAAGCCTCTGGATGGAGAAATCTCTACAGAGGACTTTTTGCGTCCCGCCGTATCGGAGAATTTTGTGCGGCAGGACGTTTTTTGCCTGTACTGCCGCAGAGTGTGGTATACTATAGAAAATGTGCAGGAAAATGGGCTGCAAAAGCCATCCTGGAAAGGGGAAATAGAGTATGAAAGAGTTTTATATCACAGACGACGGCATTCAGCTGCATGCAAAGCTGGACATGCCGGAGGAAAAAGAAAAGTGCCCGCTGGTTATCGTGTTTCATGGTTTAACCGGCAATATGGAGGAACGGCACATCACTGCTGTTTCCAGCGCAATGAATGAAATCGGATTTGCGACACTGCGCGTCGAACTGTACGGACATGGAAAAAGCGGTGGTGCCTTTGAACAGCATAATCTGATGAAGTGGATTAACAATGCCATGACTGTGACGGATTATGCAAAGACGCTGGATTTTGTGACAGACCTTTATATCTGCGGACATTCCCAGGGCGGACTGCTTACAATGCTGGCAGCAGGAATGCGGGCGGATGATTTTAAGGCAGCGATTCCGCTGTCTCCTGCAATTGTAATCCCGGATGGTGCGAGAAAAGGAAATCTGCTTGGTCAGCCCTTTGATCCGGAGCATGTTCCTGATATGCTGGAATGGGGAGACCGGCATCTGAGCGGCAATTATATCCGCACAGCACAGCTTCTGGATGTAGACGAGGCGATCCGCAAATATGAAAAGCCGGTGCTTTTGGTTCATGGAGATGCAGATGAGGCAGTTCCTATAGAATACTCCATTGATGCAGCGAAAAAATATAAAAATGCGGAGCTGGTACAGATTCCCGGAGACACACACTGCTACGATGAACATCTTGATCAGGTGACTGCAGCGGTGAAGAAATTTCTTGGCGAGATGGAGAACAGGGAAGGGTGATATAACAACAGGGCTGACCTTTGGCAGTCAGCCCTGTTGTTCATGACAGTAGAATGTTCGCGGAGCGTACATTCTATTGTATACCGGTGCAGTTGTTTTACAGCGTGCCGCTCTTTTCCGCCTGATCGACATCGATCGCAAGCTTCTTGACCTGCCCGGAGAGAATAAGCAGGGCGATCAGGTTGGGAATCGCCATCAGACCGTTGAAGGTATCTGCAATATCCCAAAGCAGACCAAGGTTGATTGTTGCACCGATGATCGATACAAAGGAATAGGCTACAAGGAAGGGACGGACGAGCTTTTCTCCGCCTAAAAATTCGATACAGCGGGAACCGTATAAGCCCCAGCCGATGATTGTGCTGAATGCGAAGCAGCACATGGCAACTGCGGTGAAGATAGAAACCCAGCCCCCATAGGTTGCAGTAAAGCCGGAAATTGTCAGCTCTGCGCCGGCTGCCTGACCATAGACGATGTTGGGCGCACCGAGCAGAATGACAAGACCGGTAAGTGTACAGATCACGATCGTATCCATGAATACCTCAAAAATACCGAACATGCCCTGATGGACAGCATTGTTCGTATCTGCGCAGGCATGGGCGATGGAACCGGTACCAAGGCCGGCTTCATTGGAAAAAATACCGCGGGAGACGCCTTTTTTCATGCTTAAAAACATGCTTCCGATGATGCCGCCGGTGGCTGCCTGAGGGGTAAATGCACTTTTAAAAATCATGGCAAACACTGCAGGAACGCGGCTGATATGTAAAATAACAACGCCGATTGCAAGGATTACATATAAAGCTGCCATAAACGGAACGAGTTTTTCCGAAACCTGACCGATCCGCTGGATTCCGCCAAGCAACACCATGGCAACGAAAGCGGCAATGAAAATACCGAAGATCAGATTGGCACGTTCATCTACAGTGCCGTCGATGATATGCAGGTTGTGCAGTGCAGAATGAATAGAAGAAACAATGGTATTAACCTGGGTGGCGTTTCCTGTGCCGAACACAGTCAGGACGCCGAACAGGGCATAAAGAACCGCTAAAAAATGCCATTTTTTGGACAGACCATTTTTAATATAGTACATTGGACCGCCAACATATTCGCCATTTGCGTTCTTTTCCCGGAAATGGATTGCGAGCGTAACCTCGGAAAATTTGGTACACATGCCGAGAAAAGCAGAGCACCACATCCAGAAAATTGCGCCAGGACCGCCGAGGGCAATCGCGCCCGCAACGCCTGCGATGTTGCCGGTGCCGACCGTGCCTGCAAGCGCGGTACAGACTGCCTGGAACGGACTCATGGAGCCGTCCTTTGCCTGTGTTTTGTCAAAAATTTTACCGATCGTGTTTTTCAGGGCAGCGCCGAATTTGCGCACCTGAATGAAACGGGTACGGACAGAAAGCAGAAGTCCTACGCCGATGATGCAGATCATTGCGGGGACGCCCCAGATAAATCCGTTGACCGCCTGATTGATTTTGATGATACTTTCTAACATAAAACCCTCATTTCTTCCCATTGATCCGGAATGGGCAGGAAGCTTCACTTGAATGCGTTACCGGACTGAAACGGGAAAGTCTTTTGCACCATTATGACATAAAATACAGGATTTGTACAAGTTTTTTATGGAATGGATAGGATTGGCGTGTGCAGACTGCAGCTCTTAAGTGTGACGGGGATGGGCTGTCATTTTCTATGGGTGATCGACAGGAAAAGCGCTTGTTTTTTGGGAAAAAAACGGCTAAAATTTGAAATGTCCTGACAGGCAGAGGTTCTTTTTGTGCTGCTTGGGGAGCTTGAGATAGAAGGGGCAATGGATGAACTTAGCAGGGAATAGGAGGATGCATTTGGAACAGGAAAATCAGGCGCAGCAGCATAAGCGCCGCGTTCGATATAAAGGAAAATACCCGAAGAAATTCGAGGAAAAATATAAGGAGCTGCAGCCGGAAAAATATCAGGATACAGTGCAGCATGTGATCCGTAAGGGAAATACGCCTGCCGGGATGCACATTTCGATTATGGTAAAGGAAATTCTGGATTTTCTGCAGATTCAGCCCGGGGAAACCGGCTTTGACGCGACGCTGGGCTACGGCGGACACACAAAAGCGATGCTGGAATGTTTGCATGGTGAGGGGCACATGTATGCGACGGACGTAGACCCGGAGGAATCCGCCAAGACGAAAAAGCGTCTGGAGGAGCTGGGCTATGGGGAGGATATTCTTTCCATCCGGCTGCAGAATTTCTGCACGATCGACGAGATCGCGAAGGAGGTCGGCGGATTTGATTTCATTCTGGCGGATCTGGGAGTGTCTTCGATGCAGATTGATAATCCGAAGCGCGGCTTTTCCTTCAAAGTGGATGGTCCTCTGGATCTGCGATTGAATCAGGAAAAGGGCATCAGCGCGGCAGAACGGCTGGATACGATTTCGCGAGAAGAGCTTGCCGGTATGTTGTACGAAAATTCAGACGAGCCATATTGCGAGGAGCTTGCGAAGGCAATCACAGAAGAAATCCGCCGCGGCAACCGGATTGACACGACGACAAAGCTGCGCGGGGTGATCGAAAAGGCGCTGGATTTTTTGCCGGAAAAGGAAAAGCAGGAGACGGTCAAAAAGACCTGCCAGCGGACGTTTCAGGCGCTGCGCATTGACGTCAACCACGAGTTTGAAGTGCTTTATGAGTTCATGGAAAAGCTGCCGGGCGCATTGAAGCCGGGCGGGCGCGTTGCAATCCTGACGTTTCATTCCGGCGAGGACCGGCTCGTGAAGCAGGCACTGAAAGAGGGCTATCGGGAGGGCATCTATTCTGATTATGCCAAAGATGTCATTCGTCCTTCCGCGCAGGAGTGTGCACAGAACGGACGCGCGCGTTCGACGAAAATGCGCTGGGCGGTGCGTGCAGAGTGAGGGGATAGTGTGAAATATAAACGGGATCGCTTATGTTTCACACAGTTATTCATGACAATAGAATGTTCGAAGAGCGTGCATTCTATTGTTTATGCCGCAGGCGGCGAATAGCGCCTGCGGAATGGAGATGATTATGGAAGAAAAAGACACCGAACTGCGGGACGAGGGGCTGCGGGGAAATGAAAAAATAGAGGAAGCCATCGCCGGGCTGCAGCAGGAGCCGACGCAGGAAATGCTGGCACATGCGCTGACGGTGGTGCGCCGCCGAATGAAAGAAAACGGACAGCTTATCGTTGCAGTGGAGCCTCCGGCTGGCGGCGGACAGCTTTTACTGCAGACCGTCAAAACGTCGGACGGCAAACTGTGGTGGGCTGCGTTTACCGGATTTGAGGAAGAGCTGCGCGGCAGCGACCGCGTGAAATCGACGTTTTTGGCGGATATGGGACAGCTGTTTGCAACCGCGCTGCAGGCAGACGGCGTGGAAGGGATCATTTTGAATCCCTGGAACCGGACGTTGATGCTGGAAAAAGAGCTGATCCGGATTATTTTGGGGCAGCAGGGGTAAAGCACTTGCGCGAAGCGGCAGACATGGGAAGAAAATGCTGGACTGGTGGATGCCGCAGCAGGAATTACAAAGGATAAGTCGCTGGATATGCGGCAGAAAGAGAGGAAACGAAATGATTACAGGTGTTCATCATGTATGTGTGAAATGCAGACCGGAGGAGCTGGAAAAGGTTCAGAAGTTCTATGGGGAGCTTCTTGGACTTCCGCTTGTCAGAAGCTGGGGTGAGCCGAACGTTGAGGGACTGATGTACGGTGCGGGAACGAGCCTGATTGAGATTTTCCCGAATGCGGAAGAGGATCTGCCGCAGGGCGCAATCCGCCATTTCGCGCTGGCAACGGACGATGTGGACAGCATCGTGGAGACTGTGCGCAAGGCTGGCTATGCCGTGACGATGGAGCCGGTCGATATCGAAATCATGTCGAAGCCATCCCTTCCGGCACGGATCGCATTCATCATCGGACCGGTGGGAGAAGAAATCGAGCTGTTCTGCGAAAAACAATAGAATGCACGCTCTGCGAGCATTCTATTGTCATGAATAAAAGAAATGAGCAAAAAGAAGCGCCGTCCGGGACATCTGCCCGGCGGCGCTTTTTGACTGCAGGGCGGCAGCTGCCATCCGGCAGGTTCTAAAACCCCGCGAGCAGCGCAAAATAGCCCCAGTCCCAGAGCAGGGATTCGAAGCTGTTTTCCAGATATTCGGAAATATCTTCTTCGTCGTAGCCGGTCATACGGTTGATAATGACCAGCGCTTCCCGCACTTTTTCATAGAAAAATGTTTCCGGGCTGTCCTGCCAGATGAGGAACAGGCTCTGGCGCAGCGCGGCATACTGCAGCATCAGCCACTGCAGGCGCACGAGCATATGCCTTGTGGTGTCCTCAAAGGAAAGCAGCTCGGAATAGACCTCGTTTGCAAGGTAGCTGCGCATCAGAGGCTCGTATTGCGCGAAGGCAGTACGGAATGCCTGCCATTGCGCCGGGAGCTCTTCTTCTGTCTGTAAATGTGCCAGAAGGTTGGAAAGTGCGATGCCGGCGCGGCTGGCGATCTCCTCGTATGGTTTGGAGGGATCGGAGGTTTCGTCTTCCGGTTCCGTGAGCAATTCCGACAACGTTTCCGCCTGCTGTGTGAGTGGGGTAAGCCATTCCTGATAGAGCTGCTCTTTCTGATAGTTGACAGAAAGATCTAATAAAAGTTCGTTGCACTCCAAAACAGAGTCGATGCAGTCCGGCGAGAGGTCGTCCATGGCATCATAGAGCTGACAAAAGCTTTTTTCAGAAAAACAATCTGAAACAAAGTCTTTTGTCGGCTTTTTTTTTCGGTGGATTTCCTGTATCATATAAAAACAGGCGGAAAGAATCTGCTCCGGCAGCCGGTCAGTCTGCTGCAAAATGGCTTCGATGACTGCAGAACGGATGAAAAATGGTATGCTGTCAATATCCGGACGCGGAAAAGTAAGCGGCGTAGCATCCGGCGCTGCCCAGAGGTCAATCACAGCGGGACAGCAGGGCATGAGCGAAGCCTCCTCGTGATCGGCAAAGGAATGGGTTTCGCGGGGGAAAATCTGACACGTTTCGGAAATCGCATTCTCTCCGTGTTCGAGAACAAGACGGCAGAGCTTGTTTTTTTCGAGAAACGGACAGACATGGCGGCTGTTTAAAGCGATCACGTGTTGACCGTCCTGAACGTAGGTAAAGAGTTTCGAATCCACGGGCGGATTTAAGGCTGCCCAGCGCTTCAGCGTATTGTCGTCGACAGAAATTTTCCATTCCTGGCAGCAGGTGATGGGGCATTTGTCCGCTGTACAGCGAAACTGCGCATAATAATCGGGGTATAATGTTTGCATAGGCGTATCTCCAAGTGTTAGTGGTGAAAATATTATACATGCGCCTGTTGAAATTGAAAAGTCCCGGGAATATAATGAAGATCAAAGTTAGATAAGGCTAAGTATACAGACGGCAGCGATATCTGTGCGCTGCAATGGGCCTATGGGAGATGAAAAGGAAATGAAAATCTATTCTTTTGGTGAGGAAACAAAGCCGGCAATTTTACTGCTGCCGGGGACATGCTGTCACTGGAAACGGAACTTCGGACATGTGATCCCTCTGCTGCAGGAGCACTTTTATGTGCTCTGCGCGTCCTATGACGGGTTCGACGAGACGGAGGATTCGACCTTTCCGAACATGTTGATCGAGACGGCAAAGCTGGAAAACTATATCCAGAAAAATCTCGACGGTCAGCTCTTTGCGGCATATGGCTGTTCTTTGGGCGGCTCCTTTGTGGGACTTATGGTGCAGCGCAAAAAAATCCATATCCGGCACGGAATCCTCGGAAGCTCCGATCTGGATCAGGGCAGCAGCTTTGGAACCTGGGCGATGGCGAAAGCGATGACGCCTCTTCTTGGAAAAATGCTTCGCAGTGGAAAGCTTCCAGTCTGGGCAAAAAAGAAAATGGAAGAAAAAGCCGGTGCCGAGTATGCGCAGGCAATGCTGCAGCTGTTCGGGTGCAGTGCCGCTACGCAGGAGCTGCCTTCCATGGCATTTGTGTCCAATACGAGCATTTTCAACCAGTTCTTTTCCGATATGGTGACGCCGCTGGAAGATGATATTTATGTGCCCGGAACGAAAATTCACTGTTTTTATGCCGTGAAGATGGGGGAGGAATACGAAAACCGCTACAGAAGACATTTTGTGGATCCGGATATCCGGTACCATGCGATGCAGCATGAAGAGCTTTTGGCATGCTACCCGGAACAGTGGGTAGAGGAAGTGTTGGCAAGCTGTCGTCTGGACGGCCGCGGAATGGAAGAAAATGATTTCGAAGAAAGACATTTCACAGAAGCAGAGCGCGCTCAGGCGGAAATTACCGAGTCCGGAAATCCGAGAAAGCCGGAGGGCGAGGATGGCAAAAAAATGCTGGAGCGCATGAATGAGAGCCATCACAATGTGACCGGCTGGGCGCTTTCCCTCTGGGAGATTCAGGGAAACGACAACATTCTGGATATCGGCTGCGGCGGCGGAGCTGCGCTGTCTAGGATGGCGGAGCATGTGACGGACGGACATTTGACGGGAATTGATTATTCGCCGGTATCGGTGGAAACATCCCGCGCAACAAATGCAGAATCGGTTGCGGCAGGCAAGATGGAAATTCTGGAAGGATCGGTGGAAAAGCTTCCCTTCGAGGCAGAGACCTTTGACAAAATCGTGACCGTGGAAAGCTTTTATTTCTGGCCGAACCCGCAGGAAAACTTAAAAGAGGTGCGCAGGGTATTAAAGACCGGCGGAACCTTTTTGTTGGTTGCAGACATCTATGAAAAGCCAGGACTGCCCAGAGAGGTAAAAGATAATATCCGCAAATTCCACCTGTTCAACCCGACCAGGGAGCAGTTTAAGAACCTGTTTCGGGAAGCCGGATTTGCAGAGACAAGGATTCACACAAAGGACGGCGAAGACTGGATCTGCGTAGAGGGAACCAAATAATAAAGTGCGCACAGAACGGAGAAAACGATATGAAGCTGAGTATCATTGTGCCGGTTTATAACATGGCATCGGACGGAAAACTGAATTACTGCCTGGATTCGCTGGCGGCGCAGACGATTTCGGATTACGAGGTCATCACGGTGGATGATGCTTCTACGGACGAATCCTTTTCGATTCTGCTGGAGTATGAAAAAAAGTACCCCGGTAAATTCAAAGCTGTGCATTCGGAAGTCAACAAGCGACAGGGCGGCGCGAAAAATATCGGGCTGTCCCTTGCAAAAGGCGAGTGGATCGGATTTATTGACAGCGACGACTGGATTTTGCCCACGATGTATGAAAAGCTGATCGGACGTGCAGAGGAAACCGGTGCGGATATGGTGGGCTGTGATTACTGCCTGACGGATGAACACAGCATGAAAATCGGCAAACGTGTGGAAAACGGCAAAGCAGAGCAGAGCGGCGTGCTTGGCAATAAACAGTGTCGGTCATTGATTTTAGACAGCGGAAGCCTTGTTGTAAAGGTCTATCGCCGGGAAATTTTCATGGACAGCGGCATCCGCTTTCCGGAGCACATTTTTTACGAGGATAATGCGATCAGCGACGCGGTGCTTTTACAGGCACATCATTATGAATATATCCCGGAGGTCATGTATTTTTATTACCAGCATGAAGCGTCCACGGTGCATACCATCAGCAGGGAGCGCTGTGAAGACCGGATGGCGGCTGGACGGGGCATTCTGGAAAATGCGAAGAAATTCGGTTATCTTGAAACCTACCGACCGGAAATCTGCTTTGAATACACGATGCTGTTTTATGTCAATACGTTGTTTTCCTATATGGTCGGAAAGGGTCATAAATCGCTTTCTTTTATCCGGAAGATGGGAAACGAATTAAAAGAAGCGTTCCCGGATTTTGCGGACAATCCGTATTATCAGGAACGCGTCAATGCAGAGCAGAAAAAAATGATTGCCATGCAGCAGCGCTCCACAGCAGCGTTTGTATTGTACTATAAAGCACTCTGGACATGGCGTAATTATCGAAAAAAGCATTTCGGGAAAAAATGATATGGAGCTGTGTGGCGGAATATAGGAAAAACGAACCTTCTAAATTTCCTTTCGAAAATTCAGAAGTAGCGCAAAAAAAGAGAGCCTCCCGGCTCTCTTTTTTGTTTCATAGGAAAATGCGTCCTATGAAATAAAAACGCTCCGCTTAGGATGCGCGATCGACCCGTCGCACACTCATTTTGCCAGAATTGCGTCCGCGATGCGGCGTGCGCCGGCGCCGTCGATCGCCATACGCATTCGGTCGGATTGTTTCTTTCGGGCGTCCGGATTTTTCAGAAGTGCAGTCAGCTTTTCCACTGCGTCATCGTAGAAGATTTCGTTGTCACGGATGTCACCTGCCCATGGAATCAGGTTTGCATCGTCAAAGGCTTTGACACCGGGAAGCTGATTATCCGCCATACTGAAGCTTACAGACGGGACGCCGACGGCACAGAGTTCATAAAGCGTCGTGCCGCCTGCGGAAAATGCGAGATCGCAGGTGGACATGAGTGCAGCCATATCGGAAACCTGTTCATGCAGGACAATGCGGCTGTCTTTTCCTGCCATGACGGCAAGCTCTGCGCGGTGGACATGCATGGGACCTGTCAGGACGTGGAAGGAAACATCCTTCCAGTCGTCCGATGCGCAGAGACGTTTTAACATACCGCCTGCGATATAGAAGGGATCGGTGCCGCCGGTGGAAAGAAAGAGGTCTTTTACCTGCTCCCAGAGATGGTAGGGCTGATCTGCAAACTGCTCCCGGAGGGGAGTGTAGGCGCATCCGGTCAGAACACAGTCCGCTTTGGTGTAAAAACTTTCATCAACACAGAAATCATAGTTGATCACGAGGGAAGCCGGGCAGTCGAATGCCTGTAGATCGTCCAGATAGGCAACTTTGCAGATCTGGCGCAGGATATCGAGATATTCCGGTGTTGCAAAATAAGAATCCACCAGCAGGCAGGCAACGTTGTGGGAAGAAAGGATTCCCTGCATGGTCTGGATTTCCCGATCGAGGCTTCTGTAATCGGTGCGCAGCTCCAGGATCGGAAAGCTGTGGTCAGCGATTTCGTCAGGAGAATACATTTTTTGCAAAATGGAAGCCGAGGTATCATCGGAGACGAGAAAAGCCACCGCTGCACCCCGTTTCTTCAGGGCACGAGCGATGGATAGACAGCGCATCAGATGTCCGGTCGCAATTGTTTCATTTCCGTCTGTGCGGATATAGACTAACGGATGAGATTCCATGACAGCGGCGTCCCCTTTCCGATCGGACAGGAAGCCTTCCTGCCGAGAATTTCCTCATAATACATTGTGTGCAGTCCGATGCCGGGGCGGATGCAGCGGATATTCTGCTCTGTGAAAACTTCGCCCTCTGCCATGTCCTGCGCGACGAAGATGGAACGGGAGCCTGCCCGTTCTTTTTCCTGCTTGGGGGTAAGGCGGTATTCGGAAGAGCCGAGTGCCTTTTCCAGAATACGGATCTGCGAAACCATTTCCTTAAATTCCTGGGGCTCCATGGAAAATGCGCCATCCGGACCGCCGTCGCTGCGTTTTAAGGTCAGGTGCTTTTCCACCATCCGCGCGCCGAGGGAAACGGCGCCTGCAGCGACAGCCCCGCCCATCGTGTGGTCGGAGAGGCCGGTCAGGCAGCCAAAGGTCTGAGACAGCGTCGGAATCATGCGCAGATTGACGTCTTCGTAGGGCGTCGGGTAAGCGGAAACGCATTTTAACAAAATTACGTCCTCATTGCCCTCTTCACGGCAGACGTTCATGGCGCGCTCGATGTCCTCTAGATGTGCGATGCCGGTGGCAAAGATGACGGGCTTGTGGAGCTTTGCCACCCGACGGATTAACGGAATATCATTTATCTCATAAGATGCAATTTTATACGCGGGAGCGTCGAGCTCTTCGAGAAAATCGACGGCGGTTGCGTCAAAGGGGGAGGAAAAGCAGAGCAGTCCGCATTTTTTGGCCTCCTCCATCAGACCGGCATGCCATTCCCACGGCGTATAGGCCTGCTTGTAAAGGTCGTATTCCTTGATGCCGTCCCAGAGACCGCCTTTGTTGATAAAGCAGTCTGCGTCGCTGTCAACGGTCATGGTGTCTGCAGTGTAGGTCTGCAGCTTGATCGCGTCCGCGCCGGCTTCCTTTGCGGCGTGGATGATTTCAATCGCACGGTCGTAGTCCTGCAAATGGTTCGCAGACATTTCCGCAACGATAAAGACAGGGGCGTCTGCGGCGATTCTGCGCCCGCCCAGATAAATTTCCTGATTCATATTGTTATTCTTTCTCCATCATTTTCTGATATTTGACTTCTGCAATCGCCCAGTCCTCTTCGGTATCGATATCCTGAACCTCCAGTTCGGGTAAAAGCAGGGGGACCATACCGGGAGTATCTGTCGTTCCTTCCCGGAAAAAAGCTTCCGTCCGGCAGGCATAGAACTGTCCGCAGTCGTGGTAAAGCGTTTCGAGATCCTGGCTGCGCGCGGTCGCGTACTGGGGCCATTTGTAGCCGATGTGACCGTTTTCATCTACGGCGAGGCTGCGCAGAACCGGATACGGAAAAGTCGTTACCGGCATGACGGACTCGGCGTCCTTTAAAAGCTCCATCGCGGTGCTGAGTTTTTTGGAGGTAATAAACGGCGCGGTGGGGTAGATACAGCAAAATGTGTCAAACTCCCTGCCGGCAGCCCTGTAGCATTCGAGTACCTCGCGGATGACGTCGTCGGTAGAGGCGTAATCGTTTGCAGTCTGGGCGCTTCGAAGAAACGGGACGGACGCCCCGGCACCTTTTGCAAGTTCGGCGATTTCGGGATCATCTGTAGAAACCATCACCTCGTCAAAAATGCCCGCCTGCAAAGCGGCCTCGATGGAATATAAAAGAATCGGTTTTCCGAGAAACGGACGGATATTTTTACGCGGAATCCGCTTGCTGCCTCCGCGCGCTGTAATAATGGCAAGTGCTGACATGGCAAAACCTCCTGTTTCCTGTCAAAAATCGGATTGTGCAGTGTCCGGGAAAAAAATCGCCGCAGACATCGCGTCGTAAGTAGTATAACAATCCGGGGAATATTATTCAAGCACAGTTCACTCGTGATTCCGTGCGCACAGATTCCATGCTTGCATGAGAAGATGCGCGCACGGAATCACGAAGAGAGCGCCATTTTATGAGCAAAAGTGAGCTGCGAAGCAGCGGAAAGCATCGAAGATGCGATTTTGCGAATGGCGCGGGTGAACTGTGTAAACTGTAACGGCGTGAACGAAAGCGCATTGTCTTGCAATGGCAGACAAAAGTATGGTAGAATATAACGACTATGCAATGGAGTCAACTGGTTTAACTGGGATGATTTCATCAGGTTTGCCAGAAATTGCCGGAGAAAAAACGAAAATGAAAAAGAGAAAGCCAAAAGAGCGGATTTATGTCTGCCATACTTATTATCATGTATATGTTGCCTGTTTAAAGGAGCTGACGCTTCCAAGGGCAATGCGCGGAAAGGCGGATCTGGTGCTGAGCACGATGTCGAACGACTTTGGCAGCCTGAAGGAGCGTGCAGAAAAAAGTGGCCTGTTTGAAGCTGTTTTTATGTTCGAGGAAAAGGAAGAGCATGCGTTCCCGCAGCTGGCACGCTATCATGAGGATCATGGAAATCTGGTGTTTAACCTGTTTTCCAGAATGATTTTTACGAAATTATACGGAAAGCTGCAGCAGCCCTATGTGCCGGTGGATTTTAAAAAGTATCAGGACATCTATGTGTTCTGCGATTCCGATCCGATCGGATATTATCTGAATTATAAGAAAATCCACTATCATGCGGTGGAGGACGGTCTGGATTGTATCTGCTATTACGATACCGCGCGCTATGACAACCGAGGGCATTTCGGACTGAAAGCCTTTCTTGCGGCGCATAACCTGATTTTTATCCAGAACGGATACAGTAAATATTGCGTGGATATGGAGGTCAACAATACGTCAATCCTGAAATATCCCTGCTCCAAATATATCGAACAGCCTCGGGAAGCGATGGTGCGCAGGCTGACGCAGGACGACAAAAATACGATTCTGCGGATTTTTATGGAGGATCTGGATACGCTGATGACGCAGCTTACGACCGGCGCGCATCATGAGCACAAGGTGCTGGTGCTGACGGAGCCATTATGCGAGCTGCCGGTGCGCGAGCAGATTTTCCGGGATATCGTAGCAAAATACGGAAAGGATGCGCAGGTGATTTTAAAACCGCATCCCAGAGATGTTTTAGACTATCATAAGCTGTTCCCGGACGATATTGTGCTGGATGGAAAGTTCCCGATGGAAATCCTGAATTTCATCGAGGGACTGGAATTCGACCAGGTAGTTTCCGTGTATACCGTGCCGGATTCGATTCATTTTGCAAAGGAAAAGGTTTTTCTGGGGGATGACTTTATGGATCTGTACGAAGATCCTCAAAAACACCGCTTTAATGAGCAGATTTTTTAAGAAGCAGTTTTGGAATAGGGCTGCAGGAACGAAAGGAACGCTTTCATGAAAAAAATTTACCGTAAAATGATGGTTCTGATGAACCGGAAGCAGAAGCTGAAAATGGTTCAGATTCTGTTTATGATGGTGATCGGTGCGGTTCTGGAAACCGTCAGCATCGGTCTTGTGGTACCGGCGATTCAGATGATTATGGACCCGAGCTGCGTGGAGGGCGACAGCGCCCTGGCGCAGATTTACCGATGGACAGGCTTTCAAAAACCGGGATATTTCACGACGCTGATTCTGGTGCTGATTATTCTGGGCTTTGTGTTAAAAAACGTTTTTCTGTATTTTCAGAATGTGGTGCAGCTGCGCTTTGTATACACGAACCAGTTTGAGACCTCTCAGCGCATGATGATCAATTTCATGAAGCGCCCCTATGAATATTATCTGAATGCGGATACCTCTGTCATCCAGCGTATGATCACGTCTGATGTCAATAACATGTACGGTCTGATCCTCGCGCTGCTGCAGCTGATGAGTGAAGTGATTATTTTCGTCCTGCTGGCGGTTACGCTGACCGCGATGGCTCCGCAGATGATCTTGACGGTAGCGGCACTTCTGATCGTGACGCTGCTTGTGATCAAGCAGTTTTTAAAGCCGATCATGCGTCAGGCGGGCATCGAGAACCAGGATTATTACAGCGGTCTGTACAAATGGATTGAAGAATCCGTTATGGGCATCAAGGAAATCAAAATTGCCAATAAAGAAAATTATTTCATCCGGGAATACGGTAAATGCGGTCACGGCTATGTGAGCGCAGTGCAGAAATACAATATTTTTAACGCGACGCCTCGTCTGCTGATCGAGACGGTCTGCATGGCGGGACTGATCCTGTACCTGATTTTCATGATCCTGTCCGGCGAGGATGTCACCAGCATGGTGAGCCAGCTGGGTGCATTCGGCGTGGCTGCCATGCGGCTTCTGCCTTCTGCAAACCGGATCAACAACTATCTGACACAGATTTCCTATTTCGAGCCCTTTTTTATGGGCGTGTCCGACAATCTGCAGGAGGAAATCCACGACAAAAACGTGGTTTACGACGAAGCTGCCTATCGGAGAAGCAAGCTGGTGGATAAGCTGCCCCTACAGGATAAAATTGTACTGGATGATATTGTATACAAATATCCGAATTCCGATGTGCTGATCTTCGACCATGCGCATATGGAGATCCCTGCCGGAAAATCTGTCGGCATTGTGGGAACCTCCGGTGCGGGCAAGACAACGATTGTGGATATTATGCTGGGGCTGCTGTCGATTCAGGAGGGACATATCCTCGCAGACGGCGTGGAGGTTCGGGATCATTACGAATCCTGGCTGAAAAATATCGGCTACATTCCCCAGACGATTTTCATGATTGATTCCACCATCCGCAAAAATGTGGCATTCGGTTACGCGGATGAAGACATCGACGATGCAAAGGTCTGGGAGGCACTCAAAAAAGCCCGTCTGGATGAGTTTGTCCGCAGTCTTCCCGAAGGGCTGGATACCGGCATTGGCGAGCGCGGCATCCGGATTTCCGGCGGTCAGCGTCAGAGAATCGGAATTGCGAGAGCGCTGTTTGAAGATCCGGAGGTTCTCGTTTTGGATGAAGCGACCAGCGCACTGGATAACGATACAGAGGCTGCGATCATGGAATCCATCAACAGCCTGCATGGTCATAAGACATTGATTATTATTGCACATCGTTTGCAGACGATCGAAAAATGCGATATTGTTTACCGTGTAGAGCACGGGGAGATCGAACGGGAACGCTGATGCGCGACGAACAGGTCGATGCGGAAGCAAAACGTAGTCCCGGAGAGACGATTTACGCGGCGGGAGTACAGTGCTGCGCACTTTTGGAACACACCGCGCGCCCGGAAAGGAGGAGACATGGGAAAGCCCGGACGTCAGGCAAATTTTGAGCTGCTTCGGATCATCGCCATGTTCATGGTTGTGATCCTGCACTGGAACACGAACAGCGGATTGCTTTTGGATGTCGGAAGCCCTGTGACGGGCGCCGGGGTCTGGTCCCTTGTGACAGAATCAGTCTGCATTGTCGCAGTCAACGTTTATGTGCTGATCAGCGGATATTTTCTTTCCTCCTGTACCTTTTCCTTCCGGCGTGTGGCGCAGGTGCTGGTTCAGACGTTGTTTTATACGGTGCTGATTCCTCCGGTTCTGGCACTTGTCGGTGTCCTTTCGTGGTCGGAGGTTCTCAATCCCTACCACATCTGGAACAGTATTTTTCCGGTGCAGTCCGGACATTACTGGTTCGTGAGCGCTTATGTGGTGCTGTGCCTGTTGTCCCCATTTTTCAACGCAGGGCTGGAAACCCTTTCCCAAAAACGGATACAGCAGCTGCTGGCGGCGCTTTTGTTCTTTTTCTGCATCGGAAAATCCTTCAGTCCGCTGCAGTTTGCGTTGGATCGTTTCGGATATGACTTCGGATGGTTTGCAGTGCTGTACCTGACCGGCGGCTATTTGAAAAAATACGGGATGCCGCGTTTGAACAGCTTCCCCAAAAATATTGCGCTGTATGCAGGCTGCACGCTGGGGACATTTTTGCTGGAGCTTTTGCTGCTTCCTTTGGCAGGACGACTGGCGGGACTGACCTATTATGCGTCCGTTCCATTTCACTATAATGCACTGTTTGCCTATCTTGCGGCGGTGGGGCTGTTTGGCGCGTTTGCTGTCCTGAAGGTAAAAGAAGGGCGTTTTGCAGATATGGTGCGGTTCTGGAGCCCTGCGGTATTCGGGGTTTATCTGATTCATCAACAGACGGATATTGCACCGCGCTGGTTTGCGTGGGTCAACGCCCTGACCGGACGACTTGGGGATTTCTGGAACATCGTTCCGGGTGAGACGGGCGTAACTGCAGGACGGATGCTTCTTGTGCTTTGGATGCAGTCCGTCATCGTTTTTGTGGTCTGTATCGGAATCGAGCGGCTGCGGCTGTGTGTGTTCGATAGAATTGGAAAAAGCTGCGGCAGGTCTGCTGCAAAGTAGGGAAAGGTTTTTTTGGAGGAAAAAAGAGAACGTGAAAGAAAAAGCAAAACGATTGGGAACAATTTTGTTTCCGGTGATACTGTTTTTGTATCCGCTGTTAAAAATTACACAGGGAATCGAATTGACGGACACCTGTTATGGTCTGGTAAATTACCGCTTTTTCCCGCATGCGGGGCAGGAGTGGACGGGTGCGACCTATCTTGCAAATGTGCTCGGGGCGCTTTTGATGCGCCTGCCCTTTGGGGACAGCCTGGTGGGAATGCGTTTTTATACGGGACTTTTCGTCAGTGCCATGGCGCTTTTGGCGTATTTTTTCCTGAAAGGCAAAATGCCGTCCTGGATCGTGTTTCTGGGCGAATTCGCGGCAATCAGCCTGTGCTGGATTCCGACGACGAGCCTGTATAATTACCTGACGTTTTTCCTGTTTTTGTGCGGAACGGTGCTTTTATACCGCGGACTGATCTGGCAGAACCGCAAATGGATGGCGTTTGCTGGCGTGTGTCTGGGCGCTTCTGTGCTGACGCGCCTGCCTAACATCGTAGAATGTGCGCTGATTATCGCGGTATTTTATTATGGCATTTTGAAAAAGAAAAAAGTGGCGGAGATCTGGAAAGATGTCGCTGCCTGTGTGATCGGCTTTGTGGCGGCATTTCTTGTCGGTTTTCTTGCGATCAGCCTGCAGTTTAGGTTTGATGCATATCCGAAGATGCTTGTCGGGCTTGCCGGATATTCCGGAACGGATGAGACGTATTCATCCCTTTCTATGATTACTTCTGTTGTATCTGCTTATGTAGAAGCGTTTAAATGGGTGCTGATTTTGGGGATCGCAGCGCTTTTAGGTACGGTTTTATTTTTCCTTCTCCCCGGAAAATTCGAAAAAGGCAAGATGGTGCTGTATCTATGCATGCTTCCGGTGCTGCTGCGGTTTTTATGGGGACGCGGCATGTTCAACCTGCAGTACGCCTTTTACTGGAGCGTATTTGAGTGGTGTATGGTGCTTTTATATGTGGCAATCGGGCTGTGTATCTGGACCCTTGCCGATCCGCTGGTATTTCGAAGGGATAAGCTGTTGTCGTTGATGGTGCTTTTGGTCATTTTGATCACGCCGATCGGAAGCAACAATGAAACATATCCGAATATGAATAACCTGTTTTTGGTTGCTCCGGTGACCTTCTGGATGGGCTACCGGCTTTTGTTAAAGCTGCGCCGCCTGCCGTATAGCTTTGCGTGCCGGGCGATGCTGGTGTGCGTGGCGGTTGTTTTTCTGATACAGAGCACGGGCTTTGGCGTGCGTGCGGTTTTTCGGGACAGCATCGAGGGACAAAAGCGGGATACCCGGGTTGTAAACTGCAAAAAGCTTTCCGGTGCAAAAACGAATCGGGCAAATGCAGAGCAGCTGCAGGATGTTGTGGATTATTACGCAGAGCATGCGGATGAATTGGAGGAAAACAGCAGGCTTTTGACCTTTGGCGATGTGCCGGGCTTTTGCTGGCTGTTCGATCTGCCCTCGGCGCTGTCCCACGACTGGCCGGATATGAATACTTACCCGGCAGAGACGATGCGGACAGATTTGGAAGCGCTGTCCCAGGCGGGAGAAAAGCCGCTGGTGATCCTCTGTCCCGGAAAGGTGGACACAGAGGATGCACAGGAAGCGCAGAAATGGGAGCTGCTGCAGGAGTTCCTGGCGCAGAATGCCTATGAAATGAAGCTGGATAACGGAACCTATCAGATTTATGAATAAAAATGAAAGCAGCGCAGTGCGGTCGAGAAAACGGACTGCAAAACCGCTTTTGGGAAAGAAGGAATCAACCATGGAAGAAAAGAAGCTTCCCTTTACCGGACGGGAAAAAATCCGGTTCAATGTACCTCCGTTTACGGGACGGGAATACGAATATGTGCGCCAGGCAGTGGAAAATCAGAAGATCTGCGGAGACGGGGAATTTACCAAAAAGGCGAGTCACTGGTTTGAAGAAAAAACCGGAACGGCGAAGTGCCTGATGACGACTTCCTGTACCCATGCGACGGAGCTTGCCGCGATTCTGGCGGATATCAAACCGGGGGATGAAATTATTATGCCGTCTTACACATTTGTTTCCACGGCAAATGCGTTTGTGCTGCGGGGCGGCGTGCCTGTTTTTGTGGATATTCGTCCGGATACCATGAATATTGACGAAAAACAGATCGAAGTAGCGATCACCGAAAAGACGAAGGCCATCGTGCCGGTGCACTACGCCGGAGTAGCCTGCGAAATGGATACGATCATGGATATCGCAAAGCGTCACAACCTTCTTGTGATTGAGGATGCGGCGCAGGGCGTGATGGCTTCTTATAAAGGGAAAGCCCTCGGGAGCATCGGTGATTATGGCTGCTACAGCTTCCATGAAACAAAAAATTACAGCATGGGAGAGGGCGGCGCATTGCTGATCCGCGATCGGGAGCATGTGGAGCGTGCAGAGATCATCCGGGAAAAAGGTACTGACCGAAGCAAATATTTTCGCGGTCAGGTGGATAAATATCGCTGGCAGGAGTTTGGCTCCAGCTATTTACCGAGTGAGTTAAATGTGGCGTATCTGTATGCACAGCTGGAAATGGCAGATCAGATCAATGAGGCACGGTTGGCGCGCTGGAATGAGTACTATAAGCTGCTGACGCCACTTTCGCAGGCAGGCAAGATTGAGCTGCCGGTGGTTCCGGAGGGCTGCGTCCATAATGCCCACATGTTCTATATCAAGACGGCGGACGAACACGAACGCCAGGAGCTGATCAATTATTTGAAGGAACGGGATATTCTGGCGGTTTATCATTATGTGCCGCTGCATTCCGCGCCTGCAGGAATTAAATATGGACGCTTCAACGGAGAGGATGTCTACACGACAAAGGAAAGTGAGCGCCTGCTGCGCCTGCCGATGTACTATGGTCTGACGGCGGAAGAGACAGCATTTGTGGCGGATCAGGTGAAGGAGTTTTATGGCAGGTAAGCAGTTTTTGAAAAAACACGAAAATTGCATACTGTCGCTTGCGATGGCTCTGATCCTGGCGGGGATTTTAGCGGCGCGCTTTGACTTTTATTATGATTTGAATGACGATGTGCTGATAAAAGATATTTTGTCCGGCGTATATTCCGGTACGCCGGACGGACATACCATGCAGCTGTTGTATCCGCTGGGAGCATTGCTTGCGCTGTTGTACCGGGGGCTTTCGATCCCGGTATTCGGCGCGTTTTTGCTTTTCTGCCAGTTTGGAAGTATCTGGGCGGTCGGATACAGGAGCACCGTGCTGGTGGACGAGGAGCGGGCAGCACGTGATGGCGCGCCTTTTGCACCAGGGATGTGCAGTGCAGCGTCTGCCACGCGTCTGGCAGAGCCTGCGGTATGCAGCGCATGGAATACTACTGCCAAGCGGCTGGGCGTAAAAGGGGTGCTTCTTCTTGCGGAAGCTCTGTTCTGGTTTGCAGCGATGGGCAGTCACCTTGTGTATCTGCAGTACACGGTCACGGCAGGGATGCTGGCGGGCGCGGCGATTTTTTGGGTTGTTACGGCGAAGGGCAAAGAACGCTTTTGGGCGCTTTTGCTTTATTGGCTTTCTTTCTGCCTGCGTCCGGAGATGGCGCTTTTGTGCCTGCCGCTTGCCGGAGCTGGCGGTCTTTGCATCTGGGGCAGGGAAAAACAGATTTTTTCCAAAGAAAGCCTGCGGCATTATCTTGGACTGTTTGCAGCGCTGGTAATTGGGATGGGTGTTTTTTACGGGCTTGACGTGCTTGCCTATTCCGATCCGAACTGGAAAGACTTCCGACAGTTTTTCGATGAGCGCACGATATTATATGATTACCATCTGGATTTCATTGAGCAATACGATGAAAACCGGGAAGCCTATGAAGAGACGGGTGTTTCCAGGACGCTGCAGGAGATGCTCAAAAACTATAACTTTGGGGCGGCGGATGAGATCGATACGCAGATGCTTTCTTCCCTGGCGGTGCAGGCGAAGAAAACAGACGCAAAAGAATCAGTGCTATCGCAGGTAAAAAAAGCAATTTGGCGGCTGGTACATGAAAACTGGTTGTCGAAAAGCGACCTGCCCTGGAACTTTGTCTGGCTGGCAGTTGTTTTTGCATGGTGTTCCTGCTGTTTACAGAAAGAAAAACGAAGATATTTCTGGCAGCCGGTTTTTGTGGTTTGTGTCGGCGGAATGCTGTGGAGCTATCTGCTGATGCAGGGACGGATGGTGGATCGCGTGACCCATCCGCTGTATCTGGCACAGATTTTGCTGGCGGCTGGGCTGTGGGGGACGGCAACGAGCACAGCCGCGCCCGGCATCAACACACGCAGCGCCGGACGTATTCACACTGTCATGACCGCTGCAGTCTGCGGTGTTATCCTGTTGCTTTGTATTCTCCGGGTTCCGGGCATGTGGCAGGGTGTGGCGCGGGAGCAGACACGCAGGGAAACGGTAAACCAGACAAGCGAGGACGTGTTTGCGTATTGCGAAAAACATGCTTCGACGCTGTTTTTAGAGGATGTGTATTCGACGGTGGCGTATTCGGAGAAGATTATGCTGGACCGCGATAAACCGTTCAATTATGATCTGTTGGGCGGCTGGCTGGTAAAAAGCCCACTGACGAAGCAGAAGCTGTCAGCGTTTGGATATGCTTCCATGGGAGAAGCGGCCAGAAGCAGTGAGAAGGTCTGTCTGCTGGCGGACGAGGGCACGGATATGTCCTGGCTGACAGAATATCTGGAGGAACGGGGAGAACCCGGAATGCTGCTGCGGATCGACTCTGCTGGAGAAGGGGTTGAGGTTTATCAGTTCCTTTCAGAAGAGCGCATAAACGAAATGTTTCGGGGAGAAGAGATTGATGCAGAAGATTGAGGGAAAGCAGATTTATCTGCGGCCGATCACGATGGAGGATACGGACCGGATTGTTTCGTGGCGGAATCAGGATCGCGTCCGGCATAATTTTATCTATCAGAAGCTTTTTACAAAAGAAAGCCATGAAAATTGGATGCACACCCAGGTGGAAACCGGCCATGTCGTACAGTTTATTATCTGTGAAAAAAATAACGATCGACCGGTAGGCAGCGTATATTTCCGGGACATCGACCACGACAATAAAAAAGCGGAATATGGAATTTTTATCGGAGAAGCGGACGCTGCGGGCAGAGGAATCGGATCGGAAACAGCCCGCCTTACAGCAGATTACGCGCGGGATGTGTTAAAGCTCCACAAGCTGATGCTGCGCGTGTTCGCGGATAATGTCGGGGCAGTCAAAAGCTACCAAAACGCCGGATTTGTGCAGGAGGCATGCCTGAAGGATGAATTTTTGCAGAACGGCGTTTATCGGGATATGCTGCTGATGGCGATTTTGTTTGAGGAGAACAGATAAACAGCGGGGGGAAAGATGAAAGAACAGAAAGTTGATACACGACAAAGAAAAATTTCGAATATAAGATTTAATAAGGTGCTTTTCACATCCATTCTTGTGTGTGGTATTTTTATTAGCGGAATATTTTATTTGTGGATTTATCATGGTCTACGTTATGGTTATGAAGCAGAAAGACCTTCTACAGAAACTTTTGAGACGGTATCAACTGAAGAAACGATTACTCAGGAATTTATTGCCAGAGAATATTATTTAAAGGGGATAGAGTTTGTTTTTATTAACCTTGCAGAAGACGGAAACGGAGAACTTGATTTTCGAGTATTAGATTCTGACGGAAGAATAAAAGCAAATAGTGAAATTGCCATTTCTTCTGTTACAGCGGGTGAGTGGGAATTTATTCCATTAATGGGAAGATTAAAAGCCGGTGAAAGTTATATTCTTGAAATCAGTGCGAAGGATTGTTCTATTCCACCATATGTATTAGCAAGGGAAAAGGGAACTGTAGGAGAAAATACTGTTTTGACAGCTTCTGGTGCGGAAACTTCGTTGGAATTGTTGAACGCATATGGATTTGCAGTGTCAGCTTCAAGATTGGAAAGGCTTTTAATTACTGTTATGCTGGCGGTTTGTCTGTTTGGATTATGGATATTCTGGAATAATGAAAAATGGACTGCAATATGTAAGCAAAATGCATGGGTAAAACAGATAAAGGATGGGATCGCAGCAGTTTTGCTGGTTGTACAATTTGTTTTTATGATTCCGGATATCATTTATGTATTGGAGAATACTGGATTTGATCCATCCTGGAGGTATTTCTTAAATGTTGTAAACGGAACAGATTTAAAATTCGGAAGAGATATTTATTTTACCTATGGTCCATTGGGATATTTGTTTTATTTAATGAAATTACCTGGAAATACGATAGAATATTGGTCTGGTATTGTTATTTGGGGGATTATTTTTCTATTTCATTTGTGGATGCTGTTACAGCTGTATAGATTGTATCAAAAGGGTAAGATTCATTTTTGGGCAATTACGGCGTCCGTGTGTTGCTATTTGGCAGGATATTACGCACCGACCAGAGATAACTATTTGTTGTACTTAATGATTTTAGCGGTGGTATTGTGGGCAAAAGGTGCAAAAAATATTGTATTGATTCCAAATCTGCTTTTGCTGTTGATGTTTTTTGGAAAGTTTTCAACCTTTACGAGTGGGTTCGCTTTTTGTATTTTATTCTGTATTTTCGATGTATTGTTTAGAAAAAACTGGAAAAGTATTTGGCTGTTTTTACCGGGAATTATACTTATGCCGGTATGCTATTTGGTCTATTGTCCGTCGATAAAAAACTTATTTGAGTATGTGGCGGGAATTTTGAAAATTTCTTCTGGTTGGATGTTGACTATGCAGTTTGACAGCGTACTGCAGCCAAGCGAAGTCAGATGGTTAATTATTTTAATTGCGTGTTATGTATTATTGATAATAGGAAATCTGTGGAGTAATTATAAAAGCTCTGCAGCAATTATTGCAAGCTGTGCTTCGATGTTTTTCCTTTATAAATATGCAACAACAAGACACGGATTAAAAGTTGGGATCTGGCTGTTTGCAATGTTATTTTCTGCGACTATTTTGTCGATCGACTGGAATGTTTTTTTTCAGAAAATTGGACAGAGGGCGAAAGCTGTAAGAAAGAATCAAATTATATATTACGTATGCGGAACAGCTATGATTATGGCAGTGGGATGTACAGGAATTTTAGAAGCACACAGTTTGCGCAGTTCAATGGGATATGTGAAAGAAACTTTGGCTGCGAAGATGTATCATTATACGCATTTGGGAGAGAACAGTATACCAGAAGAATTGGTAAAGGGAAATCAACTTCCAGATGAAATTTTAGAGGCAATTGGAGAGCATACAGTAACTGTATATCCCTGGCGAAATGGTTATGGAGCGGTATATCCGGAATGGAATATGGTTTGGTATCCGTCCGTACAGAATGGAAATGAATATATTCCGTGGCTAGATGGAATAGTTGCTGATTGGTTTTGTTCGGAAAAAGCATCAGAAAAGATATTGTTGACGAATGAGACAATTGATCATCATATTCCATATTTGGAAAATCCGCTTACTTGGGAAGCAATTCGAAATAACTATGAGGTGGAAATTATTTCTGATGATGTTTGCGTTTTAACACAAAGAAAACAGAAGATTGAAATAGAAAAATTGGAAAAGGTAGGGGAACAAATTAGTTCTTCTAATGAAACTATTGTGTGCCCTGAAAATGCAGATTATGTTAAAATACATTTAAAACTGAATTTAAAGGGTTTTATTAAAAAATGGTTATATCATGTAGGAACAGTAAATATGATGTTGGATTGTGAGGATGGAAGCCGGATAGAAGGACGTAGCGTAGTTCCAAATCTGGAATCAGGATTTTATTTGGAGAAAGTACCGGAGACACTGGAGGAATTGAAACAGGTTATAAATGATAAAGCATCAACTTCAATTATGCAGATTCAGTTGGATGGGAAAGGGTTGGAGGATTATCAGGAAAACGTTACGATAGAATGGTATTGCTTACAATAACAGCCGCATCTGCGGCAATACAGGAGGAAGATTGAAAAATAAAATTTTTCAATCACGAGATTTGTGTCTGCATGCACTTGACACAAACTCGGTATGCGCAAAAAGCGTGCGCAGAAATGAGAGGAAAGTATGAAGAAACAGTTAGTCAGCTTTGTAATCCCGTGCTACCGGTCAGCGGAAACGATCGGCAGTGTGGTGGACGAAATCGAAGCAGCGATGGGGGAGCTGGAGCGGTATGAGTATGAGATCATTCTGGTCAACGATTGCTCGCCGGACGATACCTTTGGAAAAATCCGTGAGCTGTGCGGCAAGGATAAACGGATCAAGGGGATAAATCTGGCGCGAAATTTTGGACAGCATGCGGCACTGATGGCGGGATTTCATCAGGTAAAGGGCGACATCCTGGTTTGTCTGGATGATGACGGTCAGACGCCTGCAAACGAAGTCGGCAAGCTTCTGGCTGCGCTGGAAAACGGCGCAGACGTTGCATATGCAAAATATGAACACAAGCATCACAGCGCATTTCGGAATTTCGGAAGCAGGGTCAACGACTGGATGCTCTGCTTTATGCTGAATAAACCCAAGGATCTGTTTATTTCCAGCTATTTTGCCGCAAGACGCTTTGTACTGGAAGAGATGCTGAAATATGAAAATGCGTTCCCTTATGTCATTGGACTGGTGCTTCGTGCAACCAGAAATATTGTCAACGTGACGGTAGAACATCGGGATCGAATGGTCGGCGAATCCGGCTACACCTTTGGAAAGCTGTTGGCGCTGTGGTTTAACGGATTTACAGCGTTTTCGGAAAAGCCCCTCCGGATCGCAACGATGGCGGGTGTGGGCTGCGCCGGACTGGGATTTTTGTACGGAATTTATACGATTATTAAAAAGCTGGTGCTTCCGGGTGTTCCGGTTGGATTTTCAGCGCTGATGGCGTCGATCATGTTTATCGGCGGAATGCTGATGCTGATGCTGGGGCTGATCGGGGAATATGTCGGAAGAATGTACATCTGTCTCAATCATGCACCGCAGTTTGTGGTAAGGGAGATCGTTGGTGGAGAAGAAGAGGAAGCGGGAAATTAAATATCGCACGCTTATTTGCAGCGCAGCAGGGGCTTTTTTTTGCGGATTTGGCGCAAACTGGGGCAGTCAGTTGGATCGAAACGGAAACGTAGCAGTAACGGATTTGTACAGCTGGCTGATCCCATTTCTGACGGCCTGTGTGCTGACACCGGTGTTTTATCTGGTGGTGGAAAAGCTGACCGGCATAGAGGCGTCAGGCGATAGGCAGGTATCGCACAGCAACAAAAAAGCGCCGGATGCCGGGCAGCAACTGCAGCGGGGTTGGAAGAAGCTGTTCCAAAGTCCGATCCTCCGCTATGCCATCATCCTGTTCCTATGCTGGCTGCCGGTATTCCTTGCGGTCTATCCAGGCTTTTTTGCCTATGATGCGACGGACGAGCTGCAGGAGGTGCTGACCGGACAGTATGTGACAAGACATCCCCTTTTACATGTACTGATGCTTGGAAAAACGGTAAGCGGCATTCAGAAGCTGACGGGCAGCTATAATATCGGAATCGGCGTTTATGTGCTTGCACAAATGGCGATAATGGCGATGCTGCTTGGCTGGACCATACAGCAGCTTCGAACCAGGGCAGGACGAGTCTGCGGGCTGTTGTTCTACGGACTGTTCCCGGTCGTCCCGATGTATGTGCTGTGCACGAGCAAGGACACGCCATATACGGCAGGAATGCTGGCAGTGCTGGTGCTGCTGTGCAGGATGCAGCGTGGCAGATGCAGCAGGAGGGGAGAAGCTGAAGTTGCTGTTGCGCACGCGGACGTGGTATCATCGACAGCCAGCGCCGCTCGGTCAAAAGTTGTAGCAGACGCCGAAATGCCCAAAGCCGGTCATTTTCCCTTAAGCACCGCATCCCTCCCGGCACTCGCATTCGCCCTGCTGGTCATGGCAGTTTTCCGCAGCAATGGAGTGATCGTCCTTGTATTGTTTCTACCGATCCTGTTTTTTCTGGTACAGAAAAGCAGCCGGAAAAAGGCAGTGCTTTTGGCAGGCGTTGTTTTGGGGGCGTATGTTCTTTTACAGAGTGGCTTAAACATTGTCCTGAAGCCGGAGAGCACGAATGCGATGGAAAGCCTGACCGTGCCGATTCAGCAGCTTGCGCGGACGTGGAACTACAGTCCGGAGCTGTTTTTGGAGGAAGATCAGGAAACGCTGTTTGAAATTTTACCGGAGGAATCCCTGGCATTGTATCAGCCGAAGCTTTCCGATCTGGTAAAGGCGGGATTTGCAACGGAAAATTTTAAAAAGGATCCTGCAAAATATGCAAAGCTGTGGACAAGGATCGGGATAAAAGCACCGGCAACGTACTTAAACGCCTGGCTTTTGACCTCCTATGGCTTCTGGTATCCGGGCGCGGATATTGATGTATACAATGGCACAAGATGCTACGAAAGCAGCTCTTATTTTTCCTGTGAAACGGAAGGACCCGGACGGCGGGATTCCAAACTGCCGTGGCTGGAGCATTGGTATGAAATCCTTTCCTGGACGGATACAGTGCACAAAATACCGGTCGTTTCCCTTCCCTTTTCGCCGGGAGCGCTGTGCTGGTGTTACGTGCTCGGCACACTGTTTTTGATCGCGTCCGGAAACTGGAGGAAGGCGGCGGTATTTTCACCGGTCTGCCTGAATCTTCTGACGGTGTTGTTAGGGCCGACCTATCTGGTACGTTACGTCCTGATTTTCTGGTTCGCCCTGCCCCTTTACTTGTCAATCTGTGTCGGAGTGTGTTATACTTCTAAAGATAATGGAAAAAGTGGGAAATTCTGCGTAAAAGCAGAAAAACAGGCTGCCGGAAATCTGCCGGATGGTTCCCTTTTCGGAAAGGCTTTTCATGAATCGAAAGATTAAAGCATATCAGGCAATTATTTATATCGTTCTGTTTTATCTGGCAGCGGTTCTTTTTTTGCTGGGACCGGGAAAACTGCTGGAAAAAGACAGGCTTCTGGCGGGTGCAGAAAATCCGGTCGGAACCGTGGAGGTGCGGGAGGATCAGCAGGTTCAGCAGGTGCTGATTGCAGAGGGCGATTATCTGCGTTATCTGGAGCTGTATGTGACATCTCCAAAATCTCCCGGGGAGTATTATCATCTGCTCGTTTACGATGAAAATAACGAAATGCTGATTAACCGGGATTTTGAACTCAAAGCGGACGAAGTGCCCGGCTTTGTGCGGATTCCGCTGGGAATCGATACGACAAGAGGGACGGCTTATGTCTGGCAGCTGCAGGGTAAGTCGGAGCCGCTCGAGCTTTCTTATGAAAATACAGGGGAGACGGGGCTGACCTGCTTTGGCAGCTATTATGTCCTCGCAGACAGCACTTCGACTCAGATGGAGACACAGAATATTGTCATGCGTCTGGTCTACACCGACAAGCCGTCCGCGGCAGTGATGACGATTTTAAAGACAATACTGTGCGTTGTAGCGGCAGCTTTTATCCTTGCTGCGGTATATCTGAGTCCGAAACAGCCAAAACTCAACAATAAAATCACATGGCGCTTTGTCCACTGGGTGACAGCCGGACCTTTGATTACTGTGGGCACGGCAGTTTTGCTCTGGGAGGTCTATGGGCGCAGGGCATTTGGAGGCAAACCGGACGACTTGATCGTGTACGGACTTGGAATCGGTCTGTTTTTTGCATTTTCTGCCTGGGTGCTTTTTTCGCGGCGTGGCAGCAAATACCATCCACCGTTTGAAGAAATGCTGACAGAGCAGGGGATGGACTGGCTGCAGGCGGCGGCGTTTGCCGGTGTTTTGCTGGGCGGCATTCATTATATGAACGCGCTGTACCAAAATCAACAGAACCTCGCGTATCGGGAAGTGCTTTCGTGGGCGGCGTTTCTGATTCTGACGATGGTATCTCCTGCAGTTCTGTTTTCCAAAAAGGGCGGACGGCGGGCACTGATCGGCCTGATCGCCGGTGGAATCTGGTATGTAGTGCAGTCGCTGACGCAGAAGGAAGCCATGCAGACCAACGAGCTGCTTGGCAAACAGATTTTTCTGGAAGCGTTGATCGTCTTTTTCTTCGTTCTGATTCTGGCAGAGCTGGCAGCACGAATCCGCGCCAAAAAGCTGGTCGAGGGCAGTGTCAACCGCGTCTATACGGCAGTGCTGTTTGGATTTATGGCGCTTTTGGTGATTTTCAGAAATACGCGCCTCTGGCCAATTTATCTGGCGGTTGTATTTGCGTTTTACTATGTTTTTTATCTGGGCTGGAACAAAAAGAAACACTTGTTGAACAACTTTTGCAACGGCGTGATGTTAAACTTTGCACTGGCAGTCGTGTTCGCATTTGCGAGAAGACCGTTCCGTGCGTGGGTGTATTCGAGATATAATTTTGTTTTTCACACTGTAACGATTACAGCAACTTATCTGACGTTGGTGCTCTGCGTGCTGACGGTGCGGCTGTTCGTTAAACTGTCGGAGGGCATGCCCCAAAACAGCACGAAAAATGCCAAAGGGATGAAGCATAAGCCGCTCCGCAAAAAGGATGCGAAAAACAGCTGTCCCGCGGATTTGTGGGGAACGTTTTTGCTGTACGGAATCGCAGTTTCGCTGCTGTTTTTAACGCTGTCGAGAACCGGCTATCTGGCGGTGCTGGTAATGACCGCAGTTCTGCTGATTTTTGTGCCGGTGTTTGTATACAGACAGAAAATCCGGGAAATTTTCCGGGCGCTTGTCTATATGATTGTAGCGTTTGTGATCTGTCTGCCGATGACCTATTCCGGCATCCGGCTGCTTCCGGCACTCTATAACGATCCGTATCTGTATGAGATCGAGGATTCCGCATCCGCGATTCACAAGGACGATCCGAAGGATTCTGACGCCTATATGTCGGTCTCCTATTTCAAATATGTCATAGAAAATAAGCTCCTTTCGGATGCTTCCGAGCTGACGGAACAGACAGAGCTTTTCTGCAATGCAGTGACCGGTAAGCCTTCTGTAAAAAATGACGTGCTGGTAGCGTCTGCGCAGGATGAGGCAGGCATGTCGGACGCAGAGGATTTTTCCAACGGACGTCTGGAAATTTTCCGGTCGTATATGGACAACTGGAATGCGACGGGACATACGGAAATGGGCGTTTTGCTGCCGGACGGCTCCATTAGCGTCCATGCCCATAACACCTATCTGCAGGTCATCCATGATCACGGACTGATCGTCGGCATTTACTTCCTGTGCTTCGGAGCCGGAAGCATCTGCCTGATGTTTGCATATGCGATTAAAAAGATTCGGGAGGACGCATATGCTGTACTGCCGCTGGCTGTCATGCTCGGCTTTTGCGTCGCGGGGCTGGTGGAATGGCTGTTCCATCCCTGCAATCCGCTCGGATTTTCCGCGATGGCACTGCTTGCACCCCTGATGAGCTTTTCCCCCCGCAGACATGCCGCCTGACGGGATATCACGATAAATGAGGAAGAAAGAAATGCAAGGCAAAAAGAAAAAACCCTTTAATTATCAGCTGTTTTATCGCAGGACAGCATTAATTGTATACGATATTATCAGTGTAATCGCCGCCAGCTATCTGGCGATCCTGAT